>JGI24021J15306_10000712_pt1 | contig 28072 bp, 16 predicted proteins | sample Ectturendosymbi1_FD_15306 | JGI IMG/M metagenome (IMG submission 15306) | reverse complement strand
ATCGTACGTTTCTTGCAAACCACGATTCATACGCACACACACACACACACACACACATTTATTATCAGGTAAAAATGAAAGCAGGGGCTAAATCGACTTCCAGTCTCCAAGCCGCTCAGGGCGACGGCCAGCCAACGTGTGTTTGGCGCAGAAGGTCGTTCAGGGCATCGCAGCGCGGCGGCGTTTGCCCTTGATTGATTGGCGAAGTGGCGCTTGCGTGCGCGTCCGATCGCGATTTAATCAAGAGAGAAGCGAGCGATGTCCGCGCGTTGACGCCATTGCATCGAAAACAACGGTTGCTTCGAGGGCGCAGGCAACACACGAAAGATCAGCTTGCGGCCACTGACGCGCAGCTAGCAACAATGCTGTGAAGCAATGCAAGTTCGCAGTAACACAATCTGAGAAACTGGTGGCGGCATTCAAACCCGCATTTTGGCACCAAACCGGCCATAAATAATTCACGAGTAGCAAAAAACGATGAGCGATTTTTTATCAAGCGCGCTCGCTTTATCTGACCTCGGCGCGGCATATCAAAAAGCTGCTTCGCGATGAAGGGACCGATTTTAACGTTGCATTTGGCGAATTGTAGCGCATAGCGTTGGCCCACACCACGTCGCATGTCTTAACACGCCCCTAAATGCAATTGGAATCCAACACCAAACGTTCGTTCTATTTTCATGTTAGCGTAACAGATACTGTACTGCACGAAGGGGTGATTCCATTCTCGAAAACACCAGCGAAGTGTCGCCTAACAATGACCGCCACCTTGGCTGCACAGAACAGAGCAGTAGCCAACGCAGGGGTCTCTAACTCAAATTGCTCCGCGGGCTAAATTAGGAGCTATAAAGTAACCCGAGGGCCGCATGACGCAACAAGGGCGGTATCTGAATCTTACTAGTAGTACTCTATTTACATCTTAATTCCTGCGAAATGTATCGAGGCTTGTAGGCAAATCATTTCTAGCCGTCTCTACGTTCTTTCAAATGAAACTTGTTCACTCGCTGACACACCGATGGATAAACTAAACAACTTAAATCTTGTTTACACGAAAATTCCCAAAACGCATCGCGGGCCACATGCGGCCCGCGTGTTTGAGACCCCTGGGCTAGCGAACGCCAACCCAGGGAAGCGCTTCCGTAAGTGACCTTTCACTTGCCAAAGAGAAAACAGCAAATGGCCGCTGCTGGACCAGATGCACTGCAAAGGTCTGCAGCGGACTTGTATCAAGCGAAACCGAATACCTTGAAATCGGGCGAAGCCGAGTGTTTCCCCGCGAAAACTCTTCAAATACTTGATGCCGTAAACGATGATCGGTCGGCGTAGGACGTGGGCGAGGACGAAGATGTGGCAATGCTCCAGGGACGCTCCGGGCTGCGTGGTGAGAGAAATAAGTAAAAAATAGGACACAGCGCGGAATGTTCAGATGCACGGTTACCGAACATCAGGCTGTGAGCCTCAGACGGGGGGAGGGGGGCAGAAGCAAGGTTAAGCGTTGCAGCTAGAGCTCGACCGATAACGTTTTTTTGGGCCCCGACACCGATGTTTTTCAATTTTCATTGCCGATATCCGATATTTTTGTATTACTCAAAAAGTAACTATTTTGCCTCATGAGGAAAAATAACCACTCCTGGAGCTATTTTGCTTTCAGCCAAACATTTTCAAACTACAGCTGAAAGACATTACAGTGCATATTTTTTCAGGCCACATAAACAAAGAAAATAATTTCACAAGTTGCAATTATTTTACGAGGCAAGATATACACTCCTGTTTTGCCTTGTGAGGCAAAATATACGCTCCTGGAGCTATGTTGCCGCCAGCCGAACATGATTGGCTGAACTAGTCACGTGACAAGTTTGGACAGTTTGACTGTGACATCTTTAAATGGGTCAGTCTGATAGACAAGTAATGTTATGCTTTCGGTGCTGGCAAGTTGTTAGCATCTTCTTCCTTGCATTGTGTGAACTGTAGGCTAAACCTAAACCCTTGTTTCTTTACGCATTGTACTTGTCACGTGACCATTTCAACCAGCTGTGTTTGACTAAAAAGATGGTTTAATCCGTTGTGCCTACTGCAGTCCACAGCATTTTCGAGGACTCACAGCAGTCTTACTCTAAATCAAAAAATGCACAAACAGCAAACATTTGTTGCGTATAAGTGGGCTTACTCCTTGTGTAGACATCTGTGTCTACGCTCAGATGTCATAAGTAAAAAAATGCGCGACGCATTGAAACCATCACATCACTGCGATGAAGAAGTGTACCACATGAAATTCTGCGCAAACCTGGGTCCTGCTCGCTCTGACGCAGCCACTTTTTGGTGCACGCTGAACGCAATACTGTCTAGCCTAGAGAGACCTTGGTAACACAACCAGCCAATACAAAAGCACGTAATCAAGTTTGTTCGCATTCGCAGGCATTAAGCAATCATCTACTTGCCGCGCCAAACCTGCGAGCGAATGTTACGTCATAGAGCGTTTTGTCGGGACTTTTGCACTACGACCAATATGCATGAAGGCTCTGTGCGCTAGGAACAGGACAGAACATTTGTGTTATCAGTCAGGGTCAGAGACGAAGCAGCAACTTGTGTTTCCGAACGCTCCATGCAGAGCAACAGCGCAACACTTTTATGAGCAAATATTCCCGATATATATCGGCGGAATTTTGCCGGTACGGTACATCGGCAACATTGTCATATCGGCCGATATGTATCGGTGTGCCAATACATCGGTCGAGCTCTAGTTGCAGCGTTTTTGTTCGCACTTGCTTCGGATAAACGGACAACTATGAACTTTAATTACACTTTGAACGATGAAATTTTGAGCTTTGAATGTCGCCCAAAGCCTATAGCCACGGTTCTGTATCAGAGCTGCGCCATGGTAGACTGTACTCGCAGAGAGACAGCAGATTCATTCAATTCGACCCGTTACGTTAAAGCCTTTTTAACAACAGTTTTCAAATTTTTTCAGGTCTTTCAATGCAGGGCTAGCAACAACAACGACAGCAGAGATTTTGCGACCTTATAGTTAAAACCCACAACTGCTGGTTTCGGAAAAAGAAATCAAAATTATGTTCTGAGTAAAACCCCGCAGAGAAACGAGGAAAACATTACAACCCGAGTTCGTCAACACTTGCGAGGGCAGTAGAACAACTTCCAAATGACCTCAGGCTAAACAGCAAGTGGACGGTCAACGAAATATCATCGCCTAATGGCAGGAACGGGCGAACAATCAAAGACGTTTCAGCTCAAAAATCGCTCATTGTAAGGCGACGCAATTCCTGAAGAAAATGCATAAAATCAACTCGTTACGAGTTTGCATTCAAGCGTGGACCCCGGCTGAGTATCGAGCTGAAGCTGCCAAGTTTGTTCCTTCATACATGAAGCAGGCTGCGTCTCCACAACATGTGCGGGCATCTATCATTGAGCTGCACAACGACCATGCGAAAGTCTCGATTTCACAGACAACGCAAACGCGAAGACCGTGTGTTTCCGGGCAGTACGGAGGCAGGGAAAACGGAGGTTTTATTTGTTGTCGTAGCGGACGAAAAGCAAACGAATGGATGGCGAAGCACGCGCAGCTAAAAATCGACAAACCGAAAGAAGACTTTGAGAGAGCTTTTTCATGAAGAGACAAGGGGTCATTGCTGAGCACGAGCTGTGTGCTGCAGAACAGCGAATTAAGAAGTGTAACGCGTGAGGCAACGGTTTTAGAATCTATGCTGANGTTGACACAATTTGATTTCACTTACTTATGAACGGTTAATTTCAAGAAANACTGTCAGGAAACTAAAACACATATTTTACATCGTCAACAAGAACCTCACAATTTGAAAAATTGCAGTGCTACACTCAGTATGAAAATTTTTGTCGAACTGGCATTGATCTTCTCACGCAACTCCACCCAAGGCAAACTTCGCGAACAAAACTCGTCCTGCGCTCTAAAACTTCAGCGCAGCCTCCACAAGGCTGATGTTCCAGAATGTCATCTTATCCTGGTAAACGACAGCCGGGCACGAGTCGCGATGCAAAGCGCAGAAAAGTCGCGAATGCGTTGGCACACATGAGCGGCAGATCGCCACGGAAGAAGACCGACCTGTCGCGCGAGCGAGTGGATGAACGCCCAGTCTCGCAGGCACTGGCGTTCGGTCAAGGAATAACCAAGGAGGTCCGCTTGGTAGTGTTCCCACTCACACCATCTTTTGAAGAAACTGTATCAATAAAAAAAAACGGATCTTCATGTTCGAAGCGAACGTATCGTTCGTAGAGTACGTCTTGGCTGCTCTACTGCAGCTATGTTCAACCCGCGGCCCAGTTTAAGTTTTCGCTGTAGTAAAAGTAGCCTACCTACTGACAACCTGTGCTTATTTTGATAATCTTGAATTTGATATTTTTGATGCGGTTGGTTTTCAGAGCCACTTTATCATGCTTGTTGCCACTGCAGGTACGATTGGAACATTTTCAGTACATTAGGTTAAGCTAAAATTGGTTTGCTAGGATTAAAGTAAGCCGTTCAATGTGCGGCCCTCATTAATGTGTCATTCAATGTGCGGCCCTGGTCAAGATAGTGACATTATTTTTGGCTCAATAGGCCATTTGGGTTGGACATGGCTGCTCTACTAACACAAAACCAATTAAGAAGCATTTCAAAGGCAAGTAAACGCAAGAAGCGTAAACGTAGTTAAACACGACCGTCTATCGTCTTGCACGTGCTTGTGCGGCACTTTCATTCATCGCAACGCACGAGCTGCTATTCCTCAATAAAAGAAAGTCCGACGTCTTGTTACGAAAACGGTAAGAACGTATTTGAACCAAGGAATTGCTTCTCGCCAAGCGAGGCAAGACTCAGACCTGAATTGAAGCCAGTGCTTGCGATAAAGCAGCAGCAGCAGCAGCAGGCAACCGAGCGTTATTTGACTTAACAGCAATCTGCGGTCAACAGACTCTTTGTTTCTTGTCTTCTCTTCCTTCCAGGGCCGAGGATTGCGGCCTCGATCGCGTGAGCGTCGCGGTCAACATGTGAAACGCGCGCGATTCCTTTTTGTAGTTTGTTTCTTTTTTTAGTTGGACGTCGTAAAAACGAACAGGAGTGACTTTTCAGCGCTTTTAGATACAATGACGATTAATACCAAACGGTGAGAAAAGAGTCCGGCCTCGAATATCAAGCAACGGAAAAGGTTTTGTGTCACACCGTGCTGCGTGGCATTATGTGTTACAAACTATTTCAGCGATTGACGGCCCCTGAACTCACGATCGACGCGAGTTCTTAATTCACATCGTTAAACTTCATACATTCCTAATTTTCAGATAAAATTAACTGCCACAGGGACGGCAGCCATTGAAGGCACCGGGAAGATATTAGAAAGCAGCTGTACTACAATGCGACAGGGGGTAATAAGCAACAGCAGACTAATAGGCGCGACAACTGACCAGGTCGCGCAGTTCTCAAGGCTTTCGGACATCGCAGTGCGCAGCCCGTTGTCGCAGTCAAAAACGCCCCAGGTCGCTTGCAGGACGGAATCGAGCAGGCAATCCCCGGCCGAGCGGTTCCACAGCGCGTAGAGGTGGTTGCTGCAATCGCCGTACCGCAGCAGCTCTGGCGACCAGTTGATGGCGGACTCGTCTTCCAGTTCTGCGCGACGTTGGCGTTTTGATCAGGTGGTGAGGTTAGCTTAAGATTGCTGATACATCACCGCTACAGTGTTGGGGCCACGAAACGAAAATAAGAACAGGTGAAGGAAGTCTTCATTTTATCTTCCCTGCTTTTAAAGTTTATGCTTGTCTCCGGTCTGTAGCGAAGACAGGCTTCACTGTTTCGCCATAATATTAGAAGTAGCGCAATAGCGATCGAGTTTTCGAAAATATAAGCAGAATCACAGACCCATTTCTTTGTTTTCTAAGTTCAACAACATTTCAGAAAGAACCCTGCACTCTAGATTACACTTCCATCTCGAAACGTTTGATCTTCTATTGGCAATCAATTGGTTTTAGACCAAATTCATCAGCCACTTTGGCTGTAGAAGGTATATATACCCAAATTACTGCACAAATACGACCATTTTTGTTTACTTGGTTCTTTTGCATAGATCTGTGAAAGGCCTTTAATACAATAAATCGGAATATTCTTATTACAAAATTGAATCAAATTTAATGGTTTAAGCAAAAGCTCTTGCTGCGATTGCACATTTGTTTTTTTTATGATCAATTCATGGCAAGCACTGTGTACCCGAATTCTGTTGTTATTGCCCAGGCAATTCCCATGTATAAAAAGTGAGGCAAAAAGTACATTGCACTAATTGCCGACCCATTTCGAAATAACAAGTTTTCTAGCTAAATGTCACTGAATTACACACCTGAAACTTAACCCATCTCCAGACAGTGCAATTGGGGCTATCGGCGAGGTAACCTCGAATTTTTTTCAGTCTCCTAAATGCACGTTTGAGAATACTTTCAGCTATGAACAAGGAGCACTTGCTTCTGTTTATTCGAACCTGACTGCGTCAAGAGCGTTGCTAAGCTGTCTGCGTATGATTCTATGACGTCACAGCGCCTACGTCAGCGTCGAGCGAGGTCGGCCTTCGACTCGAACAATGCTGGTTCGTCACCTTTCCGAACCCGGGGACCTGTTTTCCTAAAGCTATTGGTGTTGAGACCAATGTCTTGGACCTCATTGTGACGTGAGGGTTAAAAGAAAGCACTTTCACCCTCTTTCGGCGGAGCGACAAGATGTGTTTGTGACTTCACAAATTACGTTCACACCTGTTTGAGAAAACTACGAGTCAATAAATTATATCACAAAACAAATTTTAAGTCACTCATATTAAGTAATAGTCAGCTTTCAATAGAATAACATTTTGAAGAATTTTCCAAATGTGAATTTTGTGAAACGCTGATTTTGCTTTCGTGATTTTTCCTTGTCTTTTTTGCCTGTTTTTCGTTTTCCGTGCTTACCACCGGTTTTTCGTGCTTAGTTGAATTTATATTCATATTTGGAAATTAACACTTAATCAAACCTTCCGACTGGGGGCTTTCAGCAAGATAACGCAACGTTTTTTTCGGTCTCCCAACTGACAGTTTCTGAGTACCTTCGGCTTCGTATTGAATGAATTGTTTTCATTGTTTTGAAACCGGCTGCTTGTGGCAAAACAGTATTACGAATAATTTGCTAAGTAAGAAATGTAACGGATGGCTTGGTGTGCGTGTTGTCAAACAGCGTTTGTCCGAAACGAGACCGGCCTAACATGAAGAACGGAACATGGAAATCCGCGTAACACAAACAAGACAATTCTCACCTTTTTGGACGTCTTGATCAAGCAACTCTTTGAACAGGACTTTTTGTACAGACGCAGGTAAATCGCAGATTTCTGTCACGAAGCGAAATCGACATTTATAACACAAAAACAGACGCAACAAGAAGCGAAAACTGGGCGAGAGGACACTTTCTTTCAAGGAAGTCATTTATTTTGTCCTCTTCGCTTTTTATGATGCGTTTCACGAGTTTTTTGAATGCAATTTTTGTATCACCGTTTCCTTGGCCAAACAAAACGAAAAGAGTTGCGACAGCGCCACACCAACAACACTCCTTTCGGAAAGTGCAAGCAGATAGCGACACAACCAGAAACGAAGCAAAAACGTTGACTGTGTCTGAAAACCAGGGGCAACATGGCTTCCCGGATATTTTCATTTCACGTCGTTTGCACTTCGGCCCGCGGTGAAGAACGAACTACGCGACATGGTCGCCAGCCCAGGTACTTGAGAATTCTGGCAAGTGATGAGAAGACTGCAACAGCGGTCACCAACACGAGCATGCGATCAGAACGCAAGAAGAGCTTAGCTTCACAGCCGCAAAATGCACCAACAATTATACCAAAAACATCAATGCCGCTCACCGACAGGCAGCTGGAACGTCGTCAGCTCCGACAAGAAACAGCAATGAAAATCTCCTTTCTTCGTACGTATGCTTGCAGCTATTTCCCGGCGTATAAGGTCGGCGATGTCAGGGCTGAACTGGGCAGGGCTGCGTTTAAAATCTCTCGGGGCAATCTGCGACGAAATAAAAGGCCTTGTCTGTAAAAAAAACCTTAAGTCCACGAAAAACCGCATATTGTTTCTTCGTATCACTGTGTGAAGCGCTTCACATCACTGTGTAAAGAAGATTATACAACTTATTTGACACGCAGCTCTGCGTGTCAAATAAGTTATATAATCGCGTAGGAAACCATGTTGTGCGGCCCAACGTAACCCAAAAAATGGTGTTTGAGGGAGAAGGCAACATTTGAATTGTCGCCTTCATACAGCCAGACCTGCGTTGCTCCAAAACGCCACATAAGTCGATGAAGCCACAGCGAGTGATAGGAGGCAAGACAAGTTTCCCCGAAAACGAGAAACGTTTGTTGATTAATGAATATCGAGTAAGAGGAATGATGAAACAACGGAAAATGTTCTGTGAAGCAAAAAGATATTTCACCCGACGAGAGTTTCGCGGGGCAGAAAAACGTCAACACGTTTGATAAAATCCGTAGCACACCAAAACGGCACTTCAGGAACCACGTCACCCAGTCGTTTTGGGATGGTGGCACACGTAATTGGGATGGTGGCACACTCAGCTTCGAAGAGGCGTAATATCAATACACTCGATCCAGATGCGGGACTACAAGCCTGAGCGCGTAGGTTGATAGAGATATAACAATACAGAGCAGACAGACATTCAATCATTTTGTACTTGGTATGCGCTATCGCTTTACGATTGCATTATTTTTGTTTTTGCTGTGTTAGCTCTTTTTTGGCCTCGATTATGTTTATTATTTGGCGAACATTCCCGCTTTTGAAAGTCATGCGCCATGCTACGACCTGCGCAACAAGTTGCCGTGGATGCAAGCTCAGAGTGTAAACGGGCCTCATTGAAGCTCGCACCCGGCCCCACATTTATTTTTGAAGCCCGATTTAGGCCCTAAAAAACAAATTTACCGAGTGAGACAGGATGTGCGCAACTGTGGGGTATCGGTCGCATAGCAAAGTAAGCATGACTATATAATGCACAATTAATCATTTTGTTGAAGATTTAATCAACTCGATTCCTTCAACTGTAACAGGCAACAAAAGTGTCCGTCGTTGCAAAAACATTTTGCGTGCAGGCACAAAATATGTTGACAAACTTCAGCCCGAACACGGCCCGGCCCGACTTACAACTCTGTGTAAGCTGGACGGCTAATTCAGCGAAAAGGCTTAAAATAGCTTGCACGCTTCAATAGCCACGCAACGCAGGAGAGTAGTACACGTGACGAAAGCGCTGCTAACTAGTAGCTACGGCTTGACTGTTGCTCAGTACAGGCGTAAGTCAGCCACTTCAATTTAACTACGTGAACAACGTCACACATACGCAATATACACAAAGCGGTCATGCGATGCCTTCGTAGATCGGCGTTCGTTGGTTGGAACGTACAGTTGCTTGCCAACCACGCAAAACAAGTTTCTAAGCAGCAAAACTTTGCAAGTTATCTGACGCAAGCAACAGTGTTAGCGTTGCAACGATACAGATTTGACTCAGCAAACGTTCTGTCACGAGATTTTGCGTTTCCTTTCAAGACGATGGACGACTTCCTCAACGGGTTTCCACAGGCAGCCTTGATATTATTTTTATTACACACTGTAATAATTGTGAAGGCGCGAGCAGCATTCAACTGCCGCCAAGTCCAACCTCAGCACAAGTGAATCTTTGGCGACTCCGCAAACGAAACGCGACATATTTCGGACAAATCCGGACAATCCGCAGGCCACTGCGCAAGCAAAACCTTAGTTTCAGGCGAGATTTCCCCACCTCTGGCGTCAGTAGTAATCTCAATATGCTGTGGCGCTGAAAACGAATCGCCAGGTGAACCAGCGTGTGTCCGACATCGAACGCCGACGGTCGATTGAGAAGATGGATTTCTTCAGCGGTCAGTGTGCGTGCGATGTTGCCTCCATGACTTAGATATGCGTCGACCGCTTCTGCGTTGCCATCCACCACGCCTAAGAATGCAGCGTGAATTGGCAGATACTGTCTAAAATGCCTGGTGACAAACCAGAAGAAAAAATCCTCCTGCCTGCCGTCTTCAGGGGCAAGACATTAGCTTTGTTTTAATGCTTGACCCTCTCAAAACACTATTACCAAATTCTGAATACCAAAACGGCTGTCCAATACAATGTGAAACATATGTTGATATGAAGCAAAAAGTCAACAGCTACCAGACCTGCTCTGCTCATAGAATGCTGCATCAGCCCAATTCAGAAGACTACTCTCCAACAACCACAAAGCAAATTTTGATCCCAACTAATTCAACCAAGATGTCACATCAGCGGATTCAGGGACCAAGTTTAAGGGGTGAGACAATATTTTTTGTCTCTTCAATTTTTGTAATAAAAAATAATATTGCCAAAGAATTTGTGAAATCCAACGATGCAAGGTGCCATGTGGTTGACAAAATTTAAATAATATCCCGACATACATGACAAACAACCAGTGTTCACTCTAAGGTGCACAACTGCGCAATATCACCAGACCCTTTGTGCAGTGAAATCTCATTCTCACACACTTATAACATTCCTAATTTAATATCGTACCTATATTGCATTGCGCCTTGTAATGCTTGCAACGCTTCACTGACTGTGTGTGTGTACATGGTTTGCGCAATTGCATGCACACTCAAACAACGGTATGATTTAGGCGTACTTCTAGCTCATTGTAGGGTGCAGTCATGCCAGTTAATGGAATAGATACATGTTCATAATTTCAACTTTTGTTTTGTAAAGAATAATTGAAGTGGTGTGTTTGTTTTATCTACTTAGACAAAGAACTCTTCAAGGGCCAATAATAAAACTTTATGCAGCTAGTCTTGAAGCAAATACCTAGTAATCACTGTCAAGCACTAGCACGGTACTCACGGGCATAGCCATGGTCCCCAAAATGTGGTATATATATAATTTCCATAATTTGCCAATTTCACAAAAAGGTCATACTACAGTTGAGTGAACATGGTGACGTCATCAAAATGCAAACAATAATATCATATTTGTGTGATATGCATAATAACATGCACATCACACAAAGTTTATCCCTCCCAAAGTTTTCTAGCAAACTAAGTCCCTGAGCAGATTAAAAATTTTAGAAACAGTCACCCTGGCCAGTTGCTCCTAACAAAAGTTTAGCAAAATCCTCATGTCAATTGCTTTCATGAATAATAAGTTATTACCAATGGCTATTCACCCATGGAACACATTTATACAAACAAAATTTTTGCAAGCATTATGAACATTTTGTTCATAATGTCACCAGTATGTTTTTGTGTACTACTTGCATAATTTGAAACAAGAGAACTCTTCTATATTTTTCTTCTATATTTATTTTAAGGAGTGGACATATATTTGTGCAAAACTGTGCTTGTCTGTAAACGTGAAACATATCAGCTAATTCTGTAAAAGTTCGAATCATACCAGGAAAAATGACTTTTCATTGCAAAATTGTATTGCCTAAATCTTTTGGGTGGTAGAAGTTGAAAACAATTCTCATAATTGGTTATCTTGTTCGATGTCATATGAACAGCTTATTTTAGTTTTTTTATTACCATCATCAGATACTAGTGGAGAAAAGCTGTGCTGACATACCAGAGCTCCGCAAGAGCATTAAACATGGCAGGACTGCATCAAACACATATGCAAACTGGATAAAGATTGTTCCATCAATATAAGAATAGCAACATTTAATTCAGCAGGCACCTTTACAAATTTAATACATTTTGTAGTCAATAACTTATACTAATACCATCACCTATGCATGCTTTGATAAACAACCAATTCATGTTTCGAGCCCGATTCTTGTATGACCGATTGTCCACGTTATCCAGGCGTCCTGCTGAGTACAAATGACTTGAAGAACTGCTGCGTGACAGGCCACAACCACTTGAATTGTTTTGGCGACTGCTGCAAGGTATCATTCTTGATGAGCATGCCTGAAAGCAATATGGTGCACTGTTGCTTATGGTACAACTGCAACAACTCTCAATGACACGTGAAATTGCTAAACAATATGTTCTCCACACTTACCTGCGTAACCTTGAAAATTTCAGGTGATGAGCAAGAACGTTTTTAGTTTGGTATTCAGCAACACTTTTCTAAGCCTAAGCTACAACACTTTTTTCAAAACAATGAGGTCCTGACAGTTGTTACGTGTGACAGGATCTAACTTTTTTGTACTCATATTTATGCAAAGAAAATTTCCACATATGATTTTCATACCTATACGCATCATCTCTGAAAATTTGAAGTAATTCTAACCAAAACCTTCAGAGTGAGGTACTTTCGGTCATAACTACAGCTGGGCGTAGGCTACAAAACTTTATCCTATTCAGAAGGGTTGAGCAATTGTTCTGTAAAGCACGATAACTAAACGTTTTGCAACCAAAATGTACAAGAATGTTTTCTCATCGTTATGCATTTTTCCTAAAAATTTGAGTTCAACAACATTGCGAGTTACTCATTTTTTATCGAGCAAACGGACTTTGTTCCCAATGCATCGGATTGCTGTTGCTGCGCGTGGCTTTTTTAGGTAAACACAGTGCCACTAAAATTTGAAAAACTGCTGCTGAATCTCTATGAAAGCTGCTGAATCTCTATGAAAGCTAAGTCGAAACAAAACTATTACACTATAGCAAGGTCAAGTTCTTTGAGTATGCCCTGCCCACCACAATTGCCTATCACACCTGATAGCTTCAAGTAGGGGGCCTGACTGATATTTTTTTATATTTTGGTTGCCAGTAACCAATGCTGATATTTTTACAATACTCAAACCATAATTCAAAGACATTACAATGCATTAAACCAATTAAAGAAATTGAGAAAGCTCACAACTAAAGAAATACACAAAACAAAATACATTTTTCAAAAATACTGATTTGATAATCAAAATTTAAACTTTTAAGTTACGATTCAGGAACAGGTTAAGCATTGTCTCCTTGCAATGAACATCTTTTGTCATCATAGACAAACCCAGCAGTTTTGAAAACTCATTCATTGGGTACTGAATTTGAAAGTGCTAATAGGGGCGATATGTGGAAGGAATTTTGTCAATAGGATACAGCACCAACATCATTATTGGCCAAAATATATCAGCATCATGATGTGTAACAGTCATACTCTAGTTTCTAGGCCAGTGGTTCTCCAACTGTGTGCCGTGAGAGATTCTCAGGTGTGCCATGGAACTTTTTGGAATTTTTAAAACTAACGAATTCATATACAATTAGGCATGCAGGTAAGCATGCGAGACTTGAATGTACACCATCCATTACATAACTGATATGGTATTTGCCTATTAACTTGCTGTAGTAAGGGTGAGTTTCGCGTTATAATTGCTATGTAGTAATATATTTTGAAACAAGACGCCCAGCCTTCCACCATGTTGACTTCATTGCTGAGCTAGGCTAACAGGAAAGCAGCTGTATTTAGTCTGATTAAAATGATATAATGATAAGCCTTTCAGAAATGTTTAGTTACGTTTATTTGGGCAGTTAATCCATTTGGAATCAGTGAATCAAGCAATCTTTCTGCCGAAGAAGCGCAGCTGACTGATTTTGGAAATGACCTGTTTTTTCATGCTTGCTTTTCCCAAAACAGCTTGGACAAGTTTTGGCTATCTGCATACAAATCTTATTCAATGATTGGTGTGAAAGACATAAAAATCATCTTGCCATTTGCATCTTCATGGCTCTGTAAATATGGATTTTCTGCTCTGACTGAAATTAAAAGCAAAAAACAAGAGGGATCTTAGAATTGACGACGGAATTCGGGTGTGCTTGGCAACGACAGAGTCTCTTTTCCATCTTATTTGTTCCCAAAAACAGCCATACCGATTGCATATTCACATTAATTTCTTTAATAAAACCTTGTTTTGTAGTAAGTGTGCCGCAAATTTGTTTGTTTTCTTAGTGTGCCGCAAACTGAAAAAGTTTGAGAATTACTGTTCCAGGCACATTCTATTTCATAAAGACTTGAATGATTTTAAGATCTTACAAACAGTTTGTCCTGTCCACATTCCTAAAATATCAGACTGCAGTTGTATCTAGAAACATTTAGGCTCTTTCAGATGCGTCATATCCTACAAAGACAAGTACTGTTTAACTCAGTGCATGCATTTGCAATTGCAACACATTAAACTACAGAAAAATTAGGTTCATGAAAACATGCCTGCATCTTCTAACACAGGGTTCCCAACCTTTTTCTTACCATGTACCCCTTCAGCATTCCGACAAATCAGCATGTACCCCTACAGCATTTCAACAGGTAAGGATGGAACCNTTCAGATTTTTGATAGATGAACATGTNCNNCTAAAACTCCTTATGACGAAATATTTTCTCATGATTTTTCACAGATATATTTAACAATAAGCATATAATGACTATTGAAAATAATATTAAGTGATATGTGTACAAATATTTGAAAATAAACAACATATAAATATATTTTTACCTTCTATTGCTAACTTTAAATGTACCTCTTTGGATAGGCAAATGTACCCCAGCTTGGGAACCCNTGTTCTAACATGTATTCTATGCCAAAGAATCAAGTTAACAAACTAGGTGTATCAAAACAGCAGAGGTGGCCGGAGTCACTTTTTCAGACTCCGACTCTGCTCCTGTTCCAAAATTTTTGAATCCAGTTCCAGATCTGGGTCNGGCAATTTTTTGATTTGAGAATACGGCACCTGTTCAGACTCTGGCTACAATCATCGATCCAACCGTAATTNACCCATGTTTTTGCTTAAGAATTGACCATACAGACTCTTGCTACTGGCACAAAATTGAAAAGTGACTCCGGATCCGGGTCTGAAAGAAAAATGCAGAATCGTGCAGGAGTCAACTCTTGCACTCCGGATCCGGTACCACCTCTACAAAATAGCAGCAGATTTAAATCTAATTTTCTAGTTTTTTCCAAATTTTGTGTGGCTGATCAAACTCTTATTCACATCAAAAAAAGGTTAAGACCAAACCGCAGGATACTATATACCTGATTATCAATAACTTGGCGACGTCTTCGACTTGATCGAGTCTGATGAGCTCCAGAAGCATCAACATCATCTCTGGGTGAGTGTGAACGAGATGATGATGAACTTGAAGATCTTGAAATGTTTTTTGGGTGGTGTACTTCAGCAGTCAAAAAATTATCCAGCTGTGCAATCTCTGCTGATTCACGTTGTGCACATGTGTTCAACACTGACGAAACACCAACTTCTTTTGATTTGTGTAAGTAAGCATCTTGTTCCCTAAACTCATCATTTGTGCTATGTCTTGCATCAATTAATGCAATATTTTCCAGAGCAGCATTGGACTGTCTGTCAATAGCATTACACCGATCAGTTCGGCACACAGTACAATACTTGGAAGCATTCCAGTTTTCGTAAGTGCATATGGGACATGCCCACTTCTGAGGTTGTTCATTAGTTATCCGGGGCTTACCCAAGTTGGCATCAACCAGTTCAGGTTTAATGCTGTGACACTGAAAACATTGTGTTGCTGCATGCAAGTTTTCATGAGTACAAACAGAACAAAACCACCTTTGCACTTTTTCAGTGTCTTTGTTGTCAGCAGCTAATGACGTTTGTGGCTTATCTTCACATTTCACAGAAGCACATTCTACTTCAAAAGAGTTCGTTTTTGAGGAGTTGACTTTGCTGCTGGCAGCTGGTGGACATATGATGAGAGCTGACTCATTGTTGTTGATCTGTGGATTCTTGTGTGTCAAAACACCATTCTCTGAAGCGGTTGCTGGAGGCAAGTGTATCAAAGCAGAATCACGTGGGTGCAAGCAAAGAGCACACTTAACAGATGCTAGGTAGTTATCATAAGTACATTGAGGACAGGGCCATTTTTTCTCCTGTTCATTCATTGCTTGAACAACCTGATACCAAGGAAATACCACACACCGTAATAAAAAATGTGAGCATATCTGATGACGTTGATATTCATCATATTGGTAGCCAAGATATAAAACGCCAAATCACCTTTATAATTTTTTTTCTACTTTAAAGTAATAAACAAATGTAATGTGGTAAAGCATGGAATGAGTAATGCGGCCAGGCTACAATTAATAGAGCTCAACCAATAAGGCTTTTTTGGGCCGATACTACTGCTTTTCATTTGTCATTGCTGACACCTGATATTTTTGCATTGCCATTACTCAAACCACATTTGAAAGGCAATACAGTGCATTTTTTCTTTAGTATGTAGGCCACATCAACAAATGGAATAATTACACAACTTACAAATGAAAGAGCAGATTGTGATTAGTTAGGAACATATTACAAGTAAGCAAAAAAATCTTCAAATGACACAAGCATGAGAGCAAAGAGTAAATATGAAGATGACATTTCATAATGTGCAACTCAATAAACTCATCATATACAGTGATGAAACTGTCATTACACTGCAATAAAGAACCACACAACATCGAATTCAACACAAACCTGGGTCACTAAAACAGTCAACTACCACAGCACGTACTCTGATTTATTCACAGGCAGTCATCTACTTACTGTGCAAAACCCTGCGACCGAATGCTCCATCTTAGAGCGGTTTATTGGGATGATTGCCTAGCAATCTGTACATTGCGCACTAATTGATGTAGTCAGAAAGCTGCTTGCCATAAGAAGCAGGACAGAGAATTTGTGTTAATCAATCAGAAGCAAAGTAGCAATCAGCATGCCGATGAATCAGTTGAGCTCTACTAATGAAGTACTTGATAAAGCAGGCAAATGGTTAAGCATAAAAAACAGAGTAGCACACTTTAAAAAACTAAACATAAAAACATTCTACAACAAAAGTGATAGCACTCGTAATTAAAAAACAAGCTGCTACAGATTTTCAAAAACAATATTTTCCACTGGATACCCAGCGTTAGCTTAGCATGTTAACAACTGATTTATCAACCTATTCTGCCTCCTACCGAATTTTTTTTTGATCAACTCTTTTGAGAGTTGCCATGTTTATGCCAGATTAAAGCCCTCATTTCTCTCCATAATTTTCACGTAAGTGTACGAAAATTCAAAACAAAATGATTACAGCTGGCATCCAACAGATGTTGCATCTGTATTAGTACATCATCCAGTATATGTCCTATATATAAATACTGTGTAAGCCAAGAAATATAGGCAGGGTTCCTACACAATTTTTAACATAAAATTTCCAGACCTTTTCCAGACAAACTTTTCTGAATGACATACCTAGGTCAAATGCAGGAGTTACAATACCATATTTTTCGAACCATACGGCACAAAATTATACACCACAGCATCAGAATTTGAATGCAAGCTGTTCTTTTTTCATACATAAGGCACACTGGATTACAAGGCGCATTAAATCAAGCAAAACTAAGATAAGTCAAACTGTATTCAACCCTTTCACAATAACTCCGGAGTGCCAGAGTCACCACTGGGTGTTTAATCTGTCATTACATAAGAGGGAGATTAATCTGTCATATATGCCTAATCAGTTAGACATGAATAGAATAAAATAAAAGTGGTGCACGTGTTTGATTCGGTGTGCACCAATGTAATCAGGAGCCTCGTGGAGTAACATGATATGTGGTGTGTGTTAGCTACTCTCGGAACCACATACGCTGCTCATTGTAGTTGTTGTTGGTTTATTACGTAACACGATGGTCTGTTTACAAAAAAATCTTAACTTGCAATCAAATAAATAGAACCGTTTACCATATATAATTGGTTCTAAATGAGAAAGCACAACAGATTCATGCATTAGGCACACTGTATTATAAGGAGCACGTTTGAGTTGAGAAAATTAAAGGATTTTAAGTGCACGTAATGGTCTAAAAAATACAGTATACAGTAGGCTTATTATGTTATTAATTCCAATGCCCTGTTAAAGACTAATATCTATCAGTAGTAGATATCACTAGTGGATACATGATAGGACTAGATCAAAAATAGATATTTTACTGAGAGTAAGTGACAACGCAATGGTTCTAAAAATATATTGTGTATTGCAAAAATATGGTTACAATATCACAAAAGATATGTTTTGAAAGCTTTGACAAAGTTTGTCGCAACAGCTACAACTATTGTGGAACTAGGAAATATGTAACATTGAAAACCAGGGGTGCAAAATTTTCTGTGAATGTTAGCAGCATGCAGAAATTTTTGTTAGCACACACAGAAGTCTTTTTTGGTTGTGTGGCACAAGTACGTAACCAAATTCTTCAACTCCTGTTGTAAACAGTTTATTATTATGTGTTACGCAGCAGCTACAGAAATACTAAATTGGTAGTGCTTCTTTTGTCTAGCGCTGCAAAAGCTCTGCTGGATATATTTTGCCGTTGGAACCTGTTTAGAACCACATCCACTTCCCCAGATACAATGCTGAGTTTGTGATACTAACGGCACAGCCAACATAGTCGAAGAGATGTGTCTATGGCTGCTGTGCGAGTGCTCATCAGTTCAGCTCTCAACACTATTGCTTTCGCTTTCCTACTGGACGTGACACTTTAATGGGAGCACTGTTTATGTACTTTTTTGAAAAGTTTCTATAACTTTTAGGATTTGTGGCTTAAGTTTACAGTAAATTTTGTGGTTTAAGTTTACAGTAAACCCTAAATAGGGTTCATGTTTAGAGTTTACATTTAGAGTAGTGGTTTCTAACCGACGTGCCGTAGCACCTTTCAGGTGTCACTTACAATGCTCAGGTATGCCGTGAGCTAATACGTTTTTCACTGAATTTTCATAATGTCAAACCCTCAAGCAGAATTGCTGTGGCTTGCCACTGGATGCCTCAAATTATATTTCTCTTCTGTAAGGTGCCACAAGCCTAAAAAGGTTGGGAAACACTGGTTTACGGTTTAGGTTGGGGTGTTAAATTATCTGACAAGGACGATTTGCTTATCTAAGCATATTGTCCTTGTCACATGACCAATTCTGACAGCAAAATAAACCCTGCCTATTAAATTTTTCACCATGCTTTTGGATTCTGTATTCTGCAACCCTTCTTTTTTACTCTAGTAATGCCATCCCAAATCCATTAATAATTTCCCCACTGCTGCCTATCTATGTGTCACATGTACTGTATGATCGATTTATTTTTTCATTTTACTCAGGTACTATTAAGCCAGAAACTTGGTTGCTTCCATCTATGATCTTATACTGACTTGTAAAAAACAACATTCAACATATTTTGTTATTTTTACTCTTTTTCTAATTTTATTAATTTGAAGTTACACCTGTTCAGTAAATTATATGGTTATATACAGTAACTCATAACATGAGTCCTGGGACAATCCATAGGCTAAAATATTTAATTAATTCTATGAAGATTGGCTAGCAATTCTGTACAGAACTTAGAAGTTGCTAGCAGTAGCACTATTCATTTAGCATATCTTTCTTTTTCCAGTGACACGAACTTTAGACAGTGTCTAATTGCATAGCGATTTACGCTTTTCAAAATAAAACCCAATCTGATCCATAAATTTTGTATCAAAATCTGATCTAAATCCAAAAACAGATAGTTTTAAAATCCAAATCCTATTGTCCTTGACAATATTAGTCTATACTGTAATCTCTGAAAGCACAGATTGCTGCTGTGATATAAGTTTGTTGATAGACTCGGGCTCCACAGCCTTTCCTGCATTAGTAATACAGGCCGCTTCCCTAGACAATTACACATCAACTCCATTCTCAAAGGGCCATTGACCTGCATTGGTCTCCCCTCTGTCTTGGATCCCATAGGCTTGACGAAGAATGGAAGGAGGCCTGATGGATTGACTCTGAACCCTTTCAACAGAGGTCGGGGCTTTGTATGAGACGCGACACAATTGTGGACACCTTCGCTCAAAGCCACTATGTAGTCAGCGCTGCTAAACCAGGCAGTGTAGCAATTGATGCTGAGGCCTACAAATGCTGAAAATACAATGACCTCCTTGACAATTATTGCTTTCAACCAGTTGCAATCAAAACCACTGGTGTGTATGTCAAGTCCACTGCCCTTTTTGAGCTGCCTTGCAAAGAAAGTTGTTGATATGTCAGGTGAACCCAGGGAGCAACTGTGGCTCCACCAGCGCTTGTCCCTGGCCGAAGTAGTCAGAGGGAATGTCGTCAGCATATTGGCCTGTGTGCAAGTTTGATCTGATTTTTGCTATCCTAAGTGTATTAGCCAGGATTGCAGAGTCGGAAGAAAAATGTCTTATTTCCAACTCCGACTCCTGGACATAACGTGAATGAAGTTTGGCTGTCAACAATTTTGTAGTAACTAGCAATCAATAAAAATTGTGGTACACAAAAAGAATTCTCTGTTTCAATAAAGGTTTCAAAAGAATTTCTACCATTTCAACATTAATTCTCAACTTAGGAATGTGATGTGAAAAATGATTCAATTGGACTTTCTGAGTCAGACAAAAATATTCGAGTCCTACTGTTGTTAGGAATCTGACTCCATCCAAAAACCTCCAACTCCTTACGACTCCACAACTCTGGTATTAACCAGTGAGTGTTGTTGGCACAAATTGCATCTTTTCAATAAATAGGTATTACCTTGCCTTCCGACTCTTTGCGTCTTCGGTAAGTTTTACTTGTCTTGCGTATGTTTTTGCGCTTTCTGTAAGTCTCTCTATGCAGTATTGTTTCGCTCCCCTTTTCAACTCTCCTGACTACTGCATGCCCTATGATGAAAACACAACGTTGTGACATACCTCAACTCTCTTGAAACTTGTGAGGCGGTTTATATGTAATCCAGCTCAAAAACTCAAAGAAAAATATTGCTTGGAAGCTATTTCATGAAACTATCTTTGGCTCACAACATCATAATAATATACACTTAGAAGACTTCAAATCACTACAATTAGCAGCAATGAGAAGCTCAGTAATAGCAAGTAAACAAACCAGAATAAGTTTCAGAGATATTCTAAGCTTAAATGTATGATGTAGACTAACTAAAGCCACTTATCTGAAATTCTGAAAGGCCACTGGGGCATCCAGGATGAGTGAATATACAGTTTGTGGCAAAATTGTCACCGATAAACATAAGGCCCTAGAACAGAGGTCGGGAACCTATGGCTCACGAGACAGATGTGGCTCTTTTGATGACAGCATCTGGCTAGCTTAATATTTTCCTAACACGATTGTTACATTTTCTTAACACGATTGAAACTTTTTCTGTAATTTCCTTACAAAGCCATCAGCAACACCATGCAGCACCAAAAGTCGCATTAACAGTAAGAAGCATGTTATTAAAGAGAAATTTCAAACATTACCATTGTTCAAAATTGTTGATTTTGCTTAAAAATGCACACATTTGTTCAGTAAGTTAGTTGCCCTAAGTGTTGAAAAGTATTATATGGCTCTCACAGAAATACAATTAAAAATATGTAGGTTTCATGGCTCCCTTAGCCAAAAAGGTTACATTTTCTTAACACGATTGAAACTTTTTCTGTAATTTCCTTACAAAGCCATCGGCAACACCATGCAGCACCAAAAGTCACATTAACAGTAAGAAGCATGTTATTAAAGAGAAATTTCAAACATTACCATTGTTCAAAATTGTTGATTTTGCTTAAAAATGCACACATTTGTTAAGTTAGTTGCCCTAAGTGTTGAAAAGTATTATATGGCTCTCACAGAAATACAATTAAAAATATGTAGGTTTCATGGCTCCCTTAGCCAAAAAGGTTCCCGACCCCTGCTCTAGAATGTGATGGAGGGCGCAAAAAATGGTACCATTGCATGTGCGTTGAAACGAAGCTTGAAGAATATCACATATATTGTGAAGACTATGGCAGAGATAACACATTGAAAAGGTTATGCCATAGTTGCCAGGATCAAGATAAGGGAATCACCCAAAAAGAGAAGCCTATAGCATAGGGTAAGATGAAAGACAAAGGAAATCAGATTATACACATATATGCAACTATATATATATATATATATGAAAAAAATATATATACATGAAAAAAAAAATATTTATATATGAAAAATAACTATATACATATGCAAATCCCAAGAGGAAGAGCTGGAAAAACAATAATTGCTGAAGTGTCTTGTCTTATTGGACTCTTTAACTACAGTAAAAAATGGGAGCCAGTAGAAATCCACATGCAACAAGTATTTCTACCACTACTACTCTTGAAGCCATCACTCAAATAAAAAATCAGAGAAGATGTCAAATACTTGAACAAAAGAATGGAATGGTGGGAACACGGAAAGCTACAAGAACTAATCTCAGAATGTGAAGCTATTCAAACAAGACTCAAAAAATCAGTTATAAACAACAACAAAAAATCAGACCGGAAAGCCTTCTGTAGACTAATGCTACAAGGACAAGTGAAAAATGACCTTAGATTCATGGATAATGCCAATGACATTGATTAAAAACATGACATCAATGCAGACATCATAAAGAAGATGAAAGAAAAACTCCTAAAAGCAGCAGAAATAAAACAATCTTCCATAACTAATAAGCCTGAAACCAAAACAATGAGGGTGATCTTTGAAAACATAACTCAAGATGAAATCACATCTAGTGCAAAAAAATCATCGGGGTCTAGAGAACCAACACAGATTGACATGGAAACTTGGAAAGAAATTATTTGTTCAAAATCATATGGTGCCCATTCACACAAGCTAGCTGACAAAATTGCCAAGCTAGCTGACAAAATCGCCACCCTTGCCAGACGTCTCGTGACAGAAATTATTCCACATGATCACATATCAAGTCTCCTTGCATGCAGACTTGTTCCACTAAAGAAAAAAGACAACAGCATTAGGCCAGTAAGTGTTGGTGAATGCCTATGCCGAATCATTGGCAAAACAATCACAAGACTGTTAACAGACGACATAATCCATTCAGCAAGAACACTACAGATATATGCCAGACTGGAATCAGGCATAGAAGCAGCAATCTGCTCTGTAAGAAGTTTCAAAGATCAAAACAGTGAATGTCTGCTCTTAGCTGATGCAGACAATGCATTCAGCAAACTTAACAGAAAAGTCAGTTTAGCAAACATCAAAAGACTGCATCCAACCATGTACACTTACCTACACAACAGCTACAACACTCCTGACATGCAATATCTAGAATATGGGGACCACATACTGTCACGGCAGGGTGAAATATAAGGTGACAATACAGCAATGGTATTGCATGCCATCTCCACACAACCATTGATGCAAGCACTAAGCCAGCTATGTCCAGCCTGAATAGCTTACTGAGCCAAAAATTATGTCACTATCTAAACCAGTGCCGCACACTGAATGACATATCAATGAGGGCCGCACATTGAATGGCTTACTTTGATCTTAGCAAACTAAATTTAGCTTAACCTAATGTACTGAAAGAATTCAAATCCTAACTGCAATGGTAGCAGAAATTATATAAAGTGGCACTGAAAAGTAGACCACCTGCATCATAAATATCAAATTCAAGATTATGAAAATAAGTACAGTTTGTCAGAATATAGGACACTTTTACTACAGCAAAAACCTGAATTGGGCTGCACAAAACTGAACTGGCAGCCCACAGGCTGGACATAGCTGCACTAAGCAATAAAACTGCAAATGATGATGTGAAACAGGTAATGTTTGTAAACGATAGCTCTGTAGTCGGTCCTCTGGAAGGCATAAAAAATGATACAGCCCAAAACCTACAAAGACCATCCTCATAACAGAAGACAGTAATTTAAAGAAATCTGCACAAAAACTTCACAGAGGTACTAAAATCCAAATCACAGACCAAGGTCACCTTGGAGCAATAATTAGGACAGAATAATTTAGGGAACAGTACATCAAAGACAAGCTTGGGGGTTGCGTAAAAGATCTTCAGTTGCTATCAAATTATGCACAAGATGATCCTCAAGCAGCATACTCAGCATTCACCAAAGGATTATGCTCTACATGGACCCATTTCCAAAGAACAGTACTGGACACGAATGATTTATTTGAACCACTAGAAAACACCATCAGAGATCAGTTAATTCTTGCTCTCATAGGACGAGAAGTAAGTGATGCAAGAAGATAAATACTAGCTCTTCCTCTCAGTCATGGTAGGCTAGGCCTGAAAAATCCTCAAGAAACTGCTAAGACAGAATATGACTACTCCACTCTGATCACTGCTAAACTAACAGACCAAATTTACAACCAAAAACTTGATCTCGAGTACAGNCCTTCAGACTAGCAATATATATACCATAAACACAAAAAACAGAATATGACAAGAGAAGCTNATGCCAAATGCTGGAATACCCACAACAAACTACTAGAGGAACTGACTCCTAAAGGACTGGTCGACGGTGTCAGTACCACCAGTGTAGGGATGTACCACCAGCGTAGGGTTTGATTTAGAAAGCAACTGTTTGTTTGTAGGGAGTTGACTTAGAAAGCAACTGCTTATACATGGGGAGTTGTACCTTAAGCATAGGGAGTTGATTTATAAAGCAACGGTTTGTACCTACAGCGTAGGGATGCCTTTTGAGGCATCCCTACACCTTAAGAGACATCCGTATGTTTCATCTTTCAATTTGGGGGGCTTGGAATGTCATTTGGGAGCATAAGACCACCAAAGCCCCCGGTGGTGATGGGACTGATTACGCCACAGATAACGTTGAAGTCGTGACAGAAATAGCAGAGTGGATCTGGTCAAGTTCAATCTGTATTGCTGTCATGCCAAGGGTCGTTGGTTTGACTATCTCTTCGGTTGGCTCAAGCATTGTGACTACATCACCAGACTTGTTCCGACATCGCTATCATATCCAGGAGTTCTCGAGCAGTAGCCTTCAGATCAGGGAAACGATGGTCGTTTTTCCAAAACCCTTCAGTAGGGGTGTGCAACTCATGGCCCGCGGGCCCAAAAGTGGCCTGGGAACTGAAGTTTTGTAGCCCACAGAAATGGCCAGGTTTTCAAGCATTACGGTTTTTGAAAGGTATTGCCAGGGCCAGATTTAGGGTACGGTACAGTAGGCCTAAGGCTGAATAGATATTTCGTCAAATTTGATAAATTTTAAAAGAAAATTTGGTAGTTATTTGTAATAAAAACAATAATCAAAAAGAAAATTGAGGGCCAAATTTTTCCATGGATTAAGACTAGCCTATATAGCCTTAGTAGCCTAATGGTTAGTTTAGCATTGGTTTTATCTTCTGTGGGTGGTCAGCACGTGTCTAACACACTCAGCTTGACACATGCAGCTATGGACCATGGACCAATCTGGTTATTTCCATTTGGCCCGGCAGTGCTGCATGGTTGCACACCCCGTCCCTAAAACATCACAGCTGAATGACTGCCATGATGAAGATAACTATTGTGACTTCTGCGTGTGAATGGATAAACAATGTGACGAAATCACTACAAAGACCACAGTTTGTACTGCAGTTGTGAATAAGAAAAGAAATTGACCACGCTTTTAGTTTTTACTGCTGACGCTTTCCTGTGATGGGATGGCGGCATAGCAATTGCGACTATTTTGTTGCGCTTTCATTGCACGAGAGTGTTTTCTCATTTCATGTTAAATATCGTTGGACAAATTAGCATTTTTGGCAAAACCAAGAATTAGATTAGAACTAAAGTTATAACACCAAAGCGTTTAGCAAATTAGATTAGAATTTGTCATTTCGCTCTAATTCATCAAATTAGAAAACTAGAATTATTTAGTTGTCCAAGTATGGAACAGCAGGTCTAGTCCATTGCCTACACTCTACTACTGCGATGTACAGTACTGTGAATGTGAACTGTACATCAGCAACTTCGTATAACTATGATGCAACAATAACGTTCTTCTTAATTGCACAACAATGAACAACACACGACATATCAACTCTCAATATTTCTTGTTCCGCTATCTGCACTCAATCTCCTGTACAACTAAATGGCCTAGTACTTGGAGTCTGAATGCAGCACGGTGATCTAAAAATTGCGTAATGACGCATCAACATACTGAAGCAAAAATCATCTCCCCTAAAAAAGAGGAACCCTCACAAAACCTTAAAACCCACGTAACCCCACTAGATGTTTTGCGGAACCCTGGGGTTCTGCAGAGCCCCTGTTAAAGAGCACTGCCCTAAAGGTAACACCTAAGCATGAAAAAAGTAAAGAAAAAAAAAAGTCAGCAAGGTGAGAGTTGAACAGAAAACCATTGGCATAGCAGCCGCAATGCATAACCCCTAGGCTACGAGATTCACACCATTTGAATGACAAAAAACTGGCTCTTTTATTTGAAGAAATGTGTCAGGTCAAGCATATCCGTAGTCACTTCCTTTCAAAAAAGTAAAGAAACACTGGTCCCATGAATTGAAATGTGCAAGCAGTCAGTATTATGAAAACGTAAGGCACGAAGGTATGAGGCAAATCCATAACCATTGGCATGGCAGACTTGACACTTATCCATTATTATGCCACCAGGACTAGAGAGGATGACAGCACTTGAGTGACAAACTGACCGCTATATTCGAACCGTGTCATNCGAGGCGGTATGGTGCAATAAGTTTTGAAATAAAAAGATCTATGGGTGGTTCCCTGTAGCAACTGCCTCAATTTAAAGGATAAAAAAGTTTGCTCAATCAAAATTTCAATTGAGATTAGTGCTTTCTAGTTTCTGTAGTTCATTTCAGGTTGCTTGCAATGCATAATTCGTCACTTCACCTAAATTGTCACTTTTTCTAAGGAAGTGATGGATACGCCTGTCCTGACGCAATTCAAATAAAATGGTCAGTTTGTCACGCAACCGGCGTGCTGCTCGTAGCGTAACGATTATGCGTTTCAGCTGCTTTGCCAATTGTTTTCTGTTCTACTCTCACTTTGTCGACTTTTCTTTAGTTTTTTTCAGGCTTAGGTGTTACGTTTAGGGTTAGTGTTAGGTTAAGGCTACGGTTAAGGTAAAGGTTATGGTTTATCATTTACGTTTAGTTCGTTCCTGCCACAAGCCTACTACTACTGCACTCTCATCGTACGTTACTGTTACGTCACAGGTGACATATGAATAAGTTTTCAAATTTCAAGATCCACGGGCATAACCGTAGCCACTGCCTTTTTCTAATCTTCTTTGGAGCTGGAGGTGATGAATTAGGCAAATTCTACTGTTCTGCACAACCAAAGAATAATTGACGGTGAGAAGTCTTCATTCAATCCCCTTGTGCTTGTATTTACAACAAGTGTGGTGGGATTGGGATGGCACCAAAGTGCACCAGCTAGGCTACTGCAATGTAGTAGTCAACAAAACACTGGTTGAAAAAATAAATAGTTGAAAAATGCAGGGAGGCAAATATCATCAGAACAAAGAACAAAGCTCAGATTAAGATTTGCCTTTTTGAGGAGCACCCTTGCTACAATACATGGCTTCCAAGGCAAACGAAGCGATGTTTGTTCACCTCCAGGACCTAACATACAGTTACAGTATTAAAGTTGCGAAGAAATTCACAACAGACTTATCAAATCTGATCCATATCCAGTTAAGCAGAAATTAAAATAGTCAAATTTCATCCGAATTGATCAAAATGATGGAAAATGCTAAATTTCGGGAGGATTTAGATTCAAATACAAATCATTTCCATGTTCATCTCTGGAACTCTCAGGCACTGGCAAACAGGGTTCACACAAATGTTGACTAGAAAATCCCCATAGATGAGTTCAAAATTCCCAAAATTTCACACAAATCCCCCAGATTTTGCACAAAGCAATGTGTAATTCTCACCTAACTTTTAGCATATCAAAATACAGTATTAGCCAACAAGGACGCTGGAAAGCAAGAAAATGATAGAGGCATTGACCAGCTTGGCCTTTGAAAAAGGGGGCAACAAGGGTGGAAGCACATTTTTCATAACAGTATCAGGACAATTTCCTGATTTATTAAAATTGAATTGAATTAAGTTCATTGCAGCTATTTGCGCAACAAGAAATTTTCTTGAACAGTTTTGGGATGAATCTTAAGGTGTTCTTTATTAAACAAGTGAAAATATTGGCTTGGCAAGAAAAAAAGCCTGAATGGCACGCTATGTTTTGTTATAAAACTAGCTAACTGCATGTTATTACCTGTTTCTGTGCTTTATTCGTGTGATCTACGACAAGTGAC
>JGI24021J15306_10000711_pt1 | contig 28075 bp, 23 predicted proteins | sample Ectturendosymbi1_FD_15306 | JGI IMG/M metagenome (IMG submission 15306) | reverse complement strand
CCCCCCCCCCTTGCGTACGCCCATGCAAGAACTCGTGGCAAAATAGCAAATTAGCCTACTACAGTGTTTCTGTCTGGCATGACAACAATGAAGTTCGTTACCAGTCATTACAATACCAGCGATAAGTTGAACTAATGCTGTTTCATGTTTTGGCACAGGACTAGATTGTATGAAAAACATACGGCACGCAAACCCATTTGAGTTGGACACCACTGTTCCAAGCAGAGCATTGCTCAGCTTCAGCCGCTGTCATCATCACATATTTTCAATCTCTGATGATACAAAACACAATTTTAAAAGTCTAGTGCTTGTCTAGCTATGCTACGTCGACATAAACATTTATTCTTTCGTGTTTTGCGAAACACGGTGATAATAAGTGAAATGTTTACGTCGCGGAAGTTTGCTTATTTCTGGTACAGCATTTGCACATGCTGTAGAAACAACCGCACGCGGTCGTATTGTTTTTTCGCAGCTCTTCTCAATGGTCATGTTTCCTGATGTTGTCGATCGCCTAAACGAGGCTTATCGAGAGATGCTGGCCGACCCTGAGAAACATTCGGCTCTGTCCGAAGTTTTCTGCACCCTGGCCGACTCAAAAGACGCGGCTTTGCATTTCGCTCAGTCCTGTGTTCTTCTCGCCCGCACGGATGAAGGCAGGAAGGTCACTCAATTGCAAGAAAATTTAACACCAACGCTGCGTGTGCGGTGTCGATTACCTGCAGTGGTCATGCCGCAAAACTCTCACATATTCGTTTGATCGATCGGGTCATGTCTGAATAACCTGTGTATACGCAGTTTAGAAATGTACTCTTATGTTCTGGCTCATTTTTCCACACACATTTTAAATGAAGAAACATCTTTTTTTCCTGCGTTGTTTCATTGTATAATTATTCTAACCTATATACAGTAAATGGATGTTCATTTTCATACCTATCTATTTATTTATCTATCTAGAAATGATTCACTTTCTAGAACCTAGATAGACAAATATGGCTTACTTGAGGTTGCGTAAATTTTTTTTCGACCTGTAAAAGGATGACTCGTTTTCAGACATACCGCAACATCATTGCGCTCGGTCGCAAGTCTCCCGCGTGGACGTCCATAATCTGTGATGTCACTCAGAGACTTCGTTTCCAAGGAGACAACGTGCTGCGAATACGAGTGCGTGTTCAAATGTTTGTTTTATGGCTCTTCTGCCGCTAACGCTGGCCTCAGTGAAATTTTAGAATGTGAGAAATTTCTTACATAAAACAACTATTTGCTGAAAAGGTGTTGTCGAAATGACTCCTGGAATAAACAAGGAAAAAACAGACTTGGATAAGCGCGAAGCAGTTCTTGACGTCATCGCCGCCACTGTCGAACATGACGTTCTTGCGTATCTAACCCTTGCTTTCTGTTACGCTCGTTGAATTTCTTGCCACTTCGCTTTTAAATATCTCAACTCAAAATCGAATTGTAGGTATGTTACTGATGGATTTGGCGTTTTCTTACTGTTCGCACAAACCAGCTCACTACCAGTTAATAAAGAATAGCGTCTTGGTGTTCAAAAATTTGTAGGTTTTGTTTTGAATGGTGCATCTTTTACCAGTCATGTGTTCATCGTAATTCTGCAAACAACTTCAAAATCTGCGCCAGACAACTGATAGAAATAGAAGCGATAGTAGAATAGCATTGACAACAAAAAGTTATCGTGATATTTCAACAAATATAACTACTTTATTCAACTTTTTTAACATTTTCAAGAATGGTGGTCGAGCAGGTAAGTTTGCAGTCACACGAAACTTTAAACGTGCTCGTAAAAGCAGAACAATTGAACTCTTTTTTCAGTTTTTATATGTGATTTTCAGAACAACCCCTTACATTTTCAACTTTTTGCACAAGAATGATTGCATTAAAAGTATGCTGTGATGAACAACAGCAAAGTTCAACAAAAGAAAGCCTCAAACGCTCTTCATCAAGATAAAGCGATAATTTTTAGGCCCTGCCTATTCTTGAACTTACCCTCGCGACAAAATATTCCCGAGCACACTTTTTGAATGTTTTTGCTTTCATCAGGAAAAATACGGATTTCAACCGAAATGCGAACGTTTGGGTGGAGTAAGAGTCCATCCGTGCGACGAGTACATTGTCCGAAATTTGATTCCTGGAAATCCAGTGACAAGGAAAGACCTTCACGACGGGAATTGCGGTTGGTAAAAAATACTTTCCGAAAACATTTGCGTGGCTTATAGCATCTCATAGGATTTGCTTGAAAAGTACTCTACAAATAACAGAAGTACTTTGGATGCGGTGGGCTGGGCCAATAATAACAGATAACAATTAAGTAGTAATTTTTGTTACATTTTTATGCTAGCATCAAACTCTTCTTAAAACACAGTTTTGTTTCAGACACAGAATGTGGGTTTAGAAATTGACCAGCCATCGACCTGTTGCGCATGGTTGGCCTGTTCAAGGGAAATTAGTTCTAAGTTTTTGTACAGTAATCTTTTTAAGAAAAGTAGCAATTGCAATTAGCTTGGTGGGGAAAACTGACTGAAGCCTTCAAACCACAATCGGACCCGTGAATAGTGAGCGCCAATAAACGAGTTTCACAAAAATTGTGAAGTACTGCTGCATTTAAATTGTCATTTTCTTAAGACCACGAGTTCAAACTCTGTTTTTTGTGATGGCATGAAGACGTACTGTCAAAGAGGTGTGACAACATTAAATAAACATCCACCCCCATAAATAAAAAAACTAAATGAAAGAATAAGTTGGTTGTAGAAGCTGCTATCAGTAAGTAAGTGTTTACAGCACACCTGCCATTTTCCTTGTTGAAACTTCCAGACTGCGGAGAGGGCAAAGTCTTGCAATCGGAGGAATGCGTCTTCTACGAGCTCGAACGTATCGACTTTTGGAACAAAAAAGTTCTCGCCCTGGGAATTCCCAGCAAGGTAGGCATTTGCAAACAAGAAAACGCTTAAACCTCTCTGTTTCCGGTCTTTGAGTTTGTTTCAGTGGTTTCGGTTTCTGCCAAAAAGTCTGCTGGTCTGCGTCTCTACTTTTTAGCGTCGCACAGAAAAACGCTCCACGACATAGGCTGTACAAACTTGCAGCTTGACGAAACCATGAGCAAAAACTGCGGTTGATGTTGATGTCAATATTGTTGTACGATGCGTTCTTGATCTAAAGCACGTTAGACAGAGATATAGACTGGATGTAGTAGATCAAGAGCTTGTGCTGCAGCTTTTTTGTGCTGGTCGAAATTCAAGTTGGCCTCAAGTCTGCAAGCAGCCATCGCAATAGCGCAGAATAGGACTGCATGGCTTTTAAATACTTATTGCGGGATTAGCGCTCTATATCAAGAAACATTTTTTCATATATTGCACGAAACTATTTTTTCATAGACCTCCTCGACTTCACAAACAAAAGACAAATACCACTTCATTTGATATCACTCGCAGGTGCACACTCTGCAACCAAAATTTTATATATTGAATCATCACCGACCCTTCAGGTTCTCCTTAACGTATTTTTGTGTCATTTTGAGCTGATCATACACATCTGACGTTTTTCGTTTATGATACCAAGAGCTGATTCTGCAGCTTCGTCAACCTGAGGTACGTTTTCTATCAATTTATAATTCAGGCACACCCACTTATTCCTATGTACATTTTCAGTGGTTAAGTTAAGCGCAAGCCTTCAAGAGAGGCTGCTGTTAATCGAACACTTTCTATTCCAGCCTCAGTATCGCACGCAAACTATGAAGCGAGGTAGCGGATAACAATTGTAAACCTTGTTTGGGCAACAAGGTCCATCATAAAATCAGCATTAGCATGGTAAACTCTAAAAAATTCCCAGTATCCAGTTCGCTGTTGTGCGCTGTTGTGGACAAAAACTGCACTTCCAACTAATTTTAACAGGACTGCCCTCTGGCTCAGTTGCCAGCGGAGGAATTGAAACGCTTGTCAAGATTTTACCGCCACATGTTGATGACTCAAGACGGTGCTGTGCTCTTCGGCGAACTGCTTATTCAAGCAGTCGCTAGCGGACCCACAGGTATGCTTCGCAGTTCTCTTCATGAAAAAGACCGTTGAAGTGTTTGGGCGATGCTGCTTAGACTTTGCTTTACCTGCTTGAGGTCCCTCTACACAAGGCAGTTCGTGCAAATGTCTTCTACGGCTCTCTAAACTCGGTGCTGTACTCGTATGCAGGTCACAAATGAACTAGCTCCATAAATTTACAATCTGCTGGACCTTCTGCTAAGGCTTCAAACATGAGGTATTTTTTGTCAAGCCAAGTTTATAACAGACCACTATCAAGAGGTGTTTGGAGAACATTACAGTCTAGTTTGGGACAGTAATTACCACCAAGCTGCGACCCACCATCGGAAAACTGATCCAGAACAGATTGCGGTGGCAGCTTTGCTCCTAAAACGTTTTTAGGATCACTATTAAGGGTTGTCAGCGAATGATGTTCACCACGCAATCAGGAATTTGAATGATTTGAGCCTTTGTTCTAAACATAAAACCATGTTGTGCGTCACTTGAGGGTCGTGGATCGATATCTCAAATTCTTGATTGAGAGGTGGAAAGTAGTCCCCAGCCCCACGTGAAGGTCTCTCTGGTGTGTTGGAAGTCTTATCTGTATTCGTCCGCTTCAATATTAACTGTTCCTCTGCAGAACGATCCAACATTACCCGAATGATACGAATCGCTGTGGGTCATGATCAAGGCGTCGGTCTGATGGTGGATCTTCACCATCACTTGTCCACCAGTCATGATGGAAGAAGAATACTGACGAGGATTTACCGTGATATCAAAGAACAGCAACCGTACGGAAGAAAGGCAAGCTAGCATTATTCAAGCGGTTGGCAATATATATTGCTGACGAAGTTAATTGTTTTAGACATTTAGTGGTATAGGTAAAGTAATTACATATTTCTGACTGCTTTGAATTATCATTATCGCAAATCATCGTGTTGATAATATCTGTTTAAGTCGTCAACTGTCTGAAACAGTCCAGTCGCCACGGTGGACTTTGGTGGCCTTAGCCCCCCCAAACAAAGTTCCAAGCCCCCCAAATTGAAACGTGAAACACTAAATCATTGGAGTTCTGGTGAATTTTATGTCAAGCCCCCCCGCAGAACCACAAAACTCCCCTATTGAAAACTTTCTGGCGACGATTCTGGTTTGAAATATCAGTACAAGTACTGAGTTGCATGCAGGCATGCACTGCGATCACACAAAGCACTTAAAATAAAATAAAAATGATTCTTTTTGAAAAAAAGTTTAGACTTTGTGCAAATGAAGGTTGCTCAAAAAACGGTAATTCAGGAAAAAATTTAAAGGTTGAAACGCTTCATCCGCACACTACGTTGCATACGACTATCTCAAAATCCAACGATTTTTTGCACTTGCTGTCAGGAAATTTGCTTTGTGTTTGATTTTGTTTTCAATTCTGTAATTTCGTGATTGTTATGTTATCGAACCAGTCTGCAGTGTGGAAACTTTGTTTCACTTTGTCCTCAGCTGCTGATACGCTTGGCTGACTACGTGGCAGAGGTTCCAAGGGGCAGTCTCCTAATTCCTGAAGTGCAACGTCTCGGCTTGAAGGCGCACAAGATAGCTCGCGTGATCAGGAACGACATCAGAGACCAACTGGAGCCACTGGTTGAAGTAAAACTTCTTTGTGAACAATTACCTCTAGCCAAGTGCGTTAGACGGTTTTACATTACCGTACCTGACTGCTTGCTGCACAATTGTCATTCTTTGCCGTTCTCTGGCATACATGTTCTGAACAAAGCAACATTTTCAGCATTAAAAACACGTTTTTGGCAACAAAAAGATTGCAAGTCTAAGAGTTTTATGGAATTTCAATTACTATTTCGCTGAGCTGAACCATAGGGCCAAACAAGCTTAACCTCATTTCGATTCACTCTTGTGGCGTTTCCTTTATTTAAGACTATCAGAAAAATCAAACATTATTGCCAATGTTTCATGCGTATATTAAATAGATAACAGACATGACGTGCTGACAACATTAAATAAAGATTAAAGTTAAGTACTTGCTTATCCCTGGGCATGACACCAAACTGCACCCTGTGATGGGGCTGCTTTTCGCGATTTCTGTATTTTTCGAAAACTTGGAATATTCTTTTAGTCTGATTGTTATTCAAGACCAAATCAGGTCCAGAGTAGTGACGTCTGGCTGGGCTCCACCTGTGAATCAAATAATCTCTTCCAAGCGCAGACTAAACTCTTCACCCATGCAGGCCAATCAGTCCATGTATGATGAACCGATTGGCAGGTGGGAAATATTTTTAACTTAAGAAGGCCAACTTTATGATTGTAATCCTTGTATCAGACTCGTCTGGAATTTTCGCAAAGCGATTATCCTCTCTCTTAGAGGTTTTGCCAAACGCAAAAGAGTGCCATATTTCTAATAATACTGGTACTCTACGCACAGTATAATGTGATTTCTTTTTACATAAATTAAAAAAACTTATTTATCATCTCTGAAACGTCAATTTGCTGATTTTCTATTGTTTTCAGCAAAAGTACTGCAAATACCTACTTTACTGTCGAACAAAAATGAGTGGTGCCTGATCGGACGATCCTTGCAGTCTCAGACAACTGTGGTAGCCCGTTCACGCTAGTTAAAGGTTTAGTGAAATTAAGAAAAGGCACTGCAAATATTTGTTTTTCAAAAAATATTTTGACTTTTCAAACAAGTTTCAAAAAATTATTTTTCACAAACAAGATTTTTCTTTTTGAAAAATAATAGTTCTGTTTACCGATTCTTTTAAATTGAAAAAAAATTCTCAAAAAGTTTATTTTGTGAAAACATTTCTTCAAAGAAGAAAACTACATGACGAATTTATTTTTACTGCGTCCTACTCCGCTAAACAAAGTATTTCCCTTTAAAGTTTTCAAATAAAACATGTATATTCAGCTGTCGGATGTTCGTTTTTTATGGCAGTTTTTTACTACATTCATCGCTAACCTTGCATCTTTGCAGCATGTGGCTTTGCATTATCTTAATGAAATCTAATGCTTTCCATAATAATCGGCTAACCTCACCCTAAACCTATCAAGTACTGGAAAATGGGAAACAATCCTCTTTTAATCATGTCAAAGTTACCCAGTGCTACAACTGGCACATTTACAGCCCCTCTACTTCTACAAACAACCAACATTCTGATCCAAGATAGTGACCTTACAGGACTGAACAACATCTGCTGCATGGATTATTACAAACGTGCATGATGACGTTTCCTAGAGTTTGCGGTCTAGCCTACCAGTATTCCACACGACACCAATGATATCTATCTACTGTACTTAGACTAATTTAACTGCAAGGTGGGAAATCCAAGGCCACCCTGCGGAAAGTTACGACTCCTGGCATACATTTTGAAATTTCCGCTTACAACAAAAATAGCAATAATATTTAAAATCGACTCCGGAAAAGATTATTATAAAAAACAAACTTCGATGACAGAATGCAATGCAACGTACAGTATCTTGAAAGGATCAAGGCTCGCGATGATGTAGGAAATGAAAATATGTCGTAAAACACGAGCACGCAACTTATGAATTTGTACCATGATTTATTAGCAAAGTTCAATGGAAAAATTATTTTGGCAGAGTCGGGGGCAGCATAGAAAAAAGCTAGGTATTAAAGTTTTTTTCATGGAAAAGATATTGCACAAATTACATTTTTTAGAATTTTTTTCAATTTCAAATAATTTGTCAATTAAAATAATTTGTCCAACTTACAATTTGTTCGCCACAAAAGTTTTACAGTGATTTTTTTTTAATATAACAAAACTATTGCATGACGCAAACGTGTCACAACAGATAAACACCACTCTGTCAGCTATTTTTTGCCAGCAAGCAGCTTTCTCAAGCAAAACCAGCTATCCACTAGTCAGAGCTCGCCACCTCACTAGAAAGTCGAACAGGTTTTAGCTGGAATTTGTTCTTAGCGATATTTTTTTTTTGGAACTTGCGGAGCGAGGCGATGATTTCACGAGCCTGATTTTTCTGTTTGCAGTCTTCATGTCTACACCTTCGTCACGTGATTTTGCGCTTGAACGCGATGGCACGATGCATGCTGAGAGCCGTTGGTCACGCACGAGAAGTTTTGGAAGGAATTGATGACAAAGAAGAGGGTGAGTACATGTTCGACCGTGACCTGATGCAATTCGACAAGATCGATAAACTGTTGCTCACCGTAACTCCTGTTACAAACCTTCTAATGACTGTGGTACTGTAGTGAAACAAAAATTCTACAGCCCATTAAAACCATTTCAATAGTAAATATAAGTACACATTCTAATGCACAAACAGTAAAATATTGTGGTATGGGAAGATTTTTTTACAAGGGGGCCAACAGTAGATTTTTTGCAAGGGGCCAACAGAGGTGAAAAACCATGTTACCAAGTCAAAACTAACAGAAAAACATTTTTCCATTGAAAAGTAAAAAAAACAACACTTGAAAGAAAGCCGAAAGATTTGACTTGAAACAGATATTATGTTTAGATATCTAGACGAAAGTTTAGATACCCTGGAGTTTTGTAAAACGTTCTGCTTCTGGTAGTTCTATCACAAGTACGGTTAAATTTGAAAACGTTTTACCTGTTTTGCAAGGATTATTCTGCTTTGAAACAATAGGCTTTATTGCTCGTTCGCGCCACGTATATATGGGTGTTGTTCTTCGCGCACATCCCGTTCGTGGTGAATCGCACATTCAACGCAACGCCATCGCAGAGGTTGCAACAAGATCCCCTCCTTTTTACAACGAACCGCACCGATCGCACGTTCTTTTTGTGAAGTCTGCATCTGGCACGACCTTCACATCCTGGTCACAACACCATTTTGTTGCGATCGGAAAGCCGGCATGTGCGCAAAGCTTCGCACTGTGCCAGCAAGCAACAGTTCACCTGACGAGATCGCTCTATTACTGTTTGTTCGCGCGACATATATATGGTGTTGTTATTCGCGCACATTCCGTTCGTGGTGAACCGCGCAATCAGCGCAACGCCAGCGGAGAGTTTCCAACAGTTTCAATCTTGTTTGTTAAAGTTATTTGTTCACAATTTTTTAAAACATGTTTCTTGTACAATGATGGCAATTATTACTCCTCTCGAAGTAGCTTTCGTTTTTGTAACTTAAAAACGTTTACATCAAATTCGTGTTTGCAGTACCAGCTCTTTGCCCCAAAGTGACTTTGACAAGTGTACTTTTGTTTTCACTGTTTAGTGAGAAGGATTTTGGGGATACCGGAGCAAGCCTGGAAAGCGATGTCAGAGAACATCACGAAACCTGCCTTTGACGCCAAAAAGTCGCCCTGGGCTTCTACGCCCGTATGTTGCAGGCAGCGCGGTGAGTGGCCCGAGGAGAAAGAAGTGAAAAAACCTAAACGGACAGTTGTGAAATCTGAAAGCTTCGTCTACTCCCCGAGCGAATCTGATATCACGTGCGAACGTTTCCGAAAAGCTCCGAGAAAAGATGTACTGGTGTCCAGCTTGTGGCAACCGTTAGACCAGCGAGCCAAGGTCAATATCTACGAAAAAGACAACCAGTGGACCGAGGAGCAACTAGCGGAATTGGCTAAATACTGCCAGGCGCAGATAAGGATGAACTACAACGAGTTTTTTCTTCAAACAAAAGATTACGAGAAGTTCTACATGAACTTCGAGTACAAGTAAGCTTTGCTTTAATAACACCTGAAACAATGCATCGTTCCACACTTCTTACTCACACACCAGTTAAACACCACCTGCAACATTATATTTAGCCGTTCGATGGAGAACGTCTATGATTGTATAAATTGTGCGTGCAATGAGCGCACAACATTCTTCTCAATTTCGAAGTACTCTAACACAAGCTGGCTTCAATTGAGTTCTTGTAAAGTTGTTTGTGTTTCAAACTTAATCGCGTTATCATTGATATTGCTCGGATACGTTTCTACACTTTTCGCAACTGCGCTGCCTAAGACAGATCCCACTTTCCTAGCGCAACAAAGAATCTATCTCTTGGTTAGGCAATCATGTCTTGATGGTCTACTAGTAATACAGCTGCCAATAAACCACTTAAGTTTACTGCTCGACTGCATCATTCAGATCTCTTGATTTTTAAGTTCTGTTGTAGGCCTTCTCAATACATCTGTTACTTTAGCAGGTTTTTTTAAGGTCTTTTAGGGACCCGATTCACGTCTCTAGAATTGAAAATCGGGTCCCTAGAATCAGAGAAAATCGGGTCCCTAAAATCAGAGAAATCGGGTCCCTACAGGTGCATTCTGGGTACGTAACATTTTCCTTAAAAAAATCTGCTTTTCCTTAAAAAAAATCTGCTTTGTTTTCTAACGTATTTAATTGTTGATAAATCACTGCAAGTCCTATTACCGTTTATTTAAACATCGTAACAATAAAAATTATAACGTGGTTGGAAAGCGAGTGAAGTATTGAAAATTGTTTTAAAAATGATCTAAAAGCATCGTTGCACCTCCAAAAAAAACTTGTTTTGTGCGTATGAAACTTTTTATTATAGAGTTATGTTGGCATGAAATTCAAGTAGTGCATACATACCCAGCAGCAAAGTAAGTACATCGTAATCCATTTTGCAGACCTCGTAAGAAGAAAACTAAGGAACATGAACTTTCGGGGCTTCTCGGTGGGCAGACAGGAGCAAAAGTGCAGCGAAGTGAAAGCAGCCTGCTTCGTGCAGCATTCCAGAAGAAGCTAAGGCGCATGGGATACCGCGGACCGCATAGCAAGCAAATGGACCTTTTCGAAATCGCTAAAAAGTGGGGCCGAAAGGTCAAGAACTTGCCTTCTCTGCAGCGCACGCCAGCCGAACCTACAAAATACCCTTGCGCGTGCCGACACGACCCAGCCGATCTGGGTTCTGATTCAGAAGAGCCTGACGCACATTACGGCTGTCTGATTTGCACCATCGCGCGGGAAATCGCTGAGGCGCAGAGCGCGACCCAGGTCGCTGACGTCATCACCGATAGATGCAAAGAAATACCCAGCGACGTGGACTTTCGACCTGTACCCAATCTCCGCGGCATCTCCGCGGCGGGACAGACGCTTCGCGAGGTGCCCGGGCGGAGAGCTCGGAGCTTCTTGAAACCCGGCGACTACTTGGATCCAGAGAAGTGGGAAGACGCGCCTTTTGACCCACCGGAACCGGATAGATCCAGCAAGAAGCAATCGCATCAAGCAGGGCCAGGTAATGACGCCTCCTCACACAATGCGCTCAGAGCTGCCGAGGAGGATGTCGATCTGAGCTCAGAGAAGGAATCAGGAGCTGGCGGTTTCATTCCTTTTCCAAGCGCTCGATGTCCCAGCGAGACCACCAATTCAACGACGTCCCTATGCTGCGGTTGCGAGAAGCGGGAGGAATGTCGCTGCAAGCAGAAGATGTTGGCAGAAGGTAAAGCGTACCGCGACTTCAAAGGCTGCAAAGTGAGCAGGAGGCGAGCCAACGAGCTCAAAGAGCGCAAGAAGATGGAGAAACTGAAACCCCTCATGGACGGGACCAATCGGGCCAAGCAGCCATGCTTGTGCAAGAAGGGCCAACTCAATCTTGGCAAAGTTTCGAGCGAAGCGAGGATGCTGGCCATGTACACCCAAATAAGTGGGGACTTCCCCGGCCCAGACTTGAGCACGTCCATCGATCCATGCGACTGCGATGAGAACGCAGTCAAGCGAATCGGAAGAAAGTCGCGTCCGTATCCAGTCACAGCGCAGACTGTTGGAAAAAAGGCCGAAATTAATGAAAGGCGTAAACTGGCCGAAAAACGCAATTTAGCCACAATCCCAGACTCCAACCCGGAAAAAGAGGAAAAGACACCATGCGGTGGAATCATTAGGCATGCTTCTCCCAAAAGAGGGCGCTCAAGGGAAGAAGATCTCGAATACTGGGCCCGAGAACGTAGAGAAGACGATGAGTTTTCGTCCATTGCCAGCTCTGATGAATATTGTGAGGAGTGCGGTGGTGTCGTCACCTTGAAAGGAGGAAAGAAACCTGTTGTTACGTATCGGTATTTGATTAAGCATCGCAAAGGGGAAAGACAAGGAGGTGAGCAATTATGATGTTTCTTCACTTTCCATTCATCACCAGCTTACAAACTAAACATGTGAACACGTATTTATACTAATCTTATTAATTGTTCGGTCAAATCCTGTCTTGCCCGCCATCGGTAGCTAACTTGAGTTTAATCAACTTTTTCAACATAACTATGTGCGTCGCAATCCATTTTTTATCAAACCTTGCACCGAACAAAGCGCAACGTGAGATGCTTCGTTTCATGACGTTTTGCGAACTTTGAAAATCGACACTTTTGTTTGGGCAACAGACAAATCGTCAGCAGAATCAGATTGGTCAGTGCCAAGAAGCGATAAGGAAGAAGCTTCTGATCCGGACTACGAAGACGCTAGAATCTGCTCGAAACATCCGCTGTGCAAAAATATGCCGCACGGTGGGGCCAAATACCGACATTCCAAGAAGCGAGCGAAGAAATTCCGTGAGAAATGGTTTGAGCAAGAAAACAAGAAAATGAAGGTCAGTTCTCACGCGCGCTGAAATTAGCTGCTCCCAAATTGCTTCCAATCATTCAACGCACACCCTGCACCATATGCGGAAGTCCGATCGCAAATGTTCGCTTGCTCTTCCAATCTAGTTTTCAAGGATTTTTGAAGTAAGGTTTTCGAATAAGAAAGCAATTTTGACATTTCAGCTTTGTAGTTGTCTGTGTTGGTTGTACTGGTCGTGGCTTGATCACTTTAGAGTTCATTCTATTTGCCACAGGAACTGACTAAAAAAGCTCACGAGCTCTGGCATCCGCCAGAACGCCACATCCTCGAAAACATTCAGCACAAAATCGTCGACGAATGCAAATTCGCCCGCGCACCAGTCTCCCCCAAAGCTCAGAAAAGGACTGCCAGCGATGTCGCAAAAGCAAATCGCGTGGATAAGGACAAAGAGCAAAGAATTTCCCAAGAACTTCCTTCTGAACGTCACAGTCAACAGCCCGGCCGTGCCCCGCCACCGCAACAGACTGCACAGACGGTTGAGGATGTCGTCGATGAGAAGTCGTCACTGCCTTGCCATAAGTGCGTGCCTTGTGAAAGCATAGATCTCAGTACGTCAAGCAGCTCGGTGGACTGCGCAGTGCGTAACGTGGATTCGGACGACAGAGTCATCAACAAGTGGTGCAGGCGACCAATCACGGGACGCGTAGAATATCGCGATGTACTGGAAAAGTTTCTGAACGACACGTGCGAGTTGCACAAGGTGTGAGCTTGTCTTTTTTCGTCTAGGCAAGTTTTGCAGCAGATGCTCCCGCGCGTTTGTAAAGACCCTTTATCGTGCTTCTGTCAGATCGAACTTAAGGAAACTAGCAAGCCATATTTGGACCAGTTTTTTGAAACACGCGATCCTGTTACGGACAGTTTTCGTGTCCGAAACGGGAGCACATGCTTTGCTTTGATACGTCAAGGCAGTATTTCTGAGGTTCAAAACATATTTCTGAGTCCACGTGACGAACTGCATTTCCTTACGTGATTGCTTTAATCAAGAATGTTTTTCACTATGCCAATCTAGCCATGGATGTGATTGAAACAGACCATCAAAAGCTTTTGTGCGGTTGTGTTCAGATGTCAGATAGGTTGGATCTTTGCAACCAGTTGGTGATGAATACACCGTAAATATTTAGCATTCCGACCTAGTTAGTAAAGTACAGGCGCACGAAGATGCCCCGGTGCTGTGAACTACGTCGGATCACAGTCATAGCGGTAAATGCATTTGCGGACAATTATGTAGATTGGCCCATAAATGTGTCGAAGTTTCGGTATTCAACTCTACCGGTATTTACACCTTAGTCAACTTTCAGTCACCTAGAAACACTATTATGAGCAATATTCCGCCATTGCCCACTAGGTCTGACGTATCAACCACAGCATGTCATAAAGCGTTTGTTACGCAAGCTGCAATAGCTGCCTAGCATGGGCAAGTTGACGAACAACCGAAAGCGAAACGAAGTAAATTACACCCTTTTTTACCAAATGTTCGTTAATATTCACTTAGTCCTAACTTCGAATGACAATTTATTTTTGCGTACTACTTTCAGTGAATGATTTATGTTAAACCGCTAATGTTAGGGATTTTATCCACGAACGATAAGCGCAAGGATCACGTTGTCGACTTTCTGCAAAGCCTTGACAGGTGCTTTTACGTATGGGTTCAGAGCTATAAGAGAAGTGGATCCATAAAAATGTCTTTATTCTTAAAGACAATCATTTATGTGACTGGTCCTAAGCCGGACGACAAAACGTTTCGAAACCAGAGTCTCGTGTGTTTGGTTAATGAAACTCTGGTGGAAACAAAAACCCTCTTCTGAAGTTCTGAAGACTACCGACCGTCCTGATGCTTTTGAAATCATTTAAGGTTCCCAAGTTCGAATGCTGCCGATTGCATCACGAAAAGTGGTCACGATTTGGTGAGCATCAAAACCGCGATCCGGATCGTCTTTACGCTCACGTTCCACTTGAGTGCGTGTGCCACTTTCGAGACTCGATGTCGGGAGATTTCCACAGCGCCCTCTCGTGCCAATCGAAGTGAGTTGTTGGAAGTTTGCACGAGTTACGAGGGAAGTTTTTCGCATTTAAAATTAATTCTAATGATTGCTGTCCGTTCCATTGACTAAAGAGCTGTTGGCGAAGACGCTGATGATGCGTTTACCAAACGCTGTACGGTGTAAGACCCTGAAGGTTAATTCCCTACAAAGAACAACCATTGAATGACACAAAAAATAATATGTTATTTATAGAGACCGGTTACGACCCTTTGATTGACTCTGATCCAAGAACGTCGCAAACACGGCTGTTAGAGCGAAGTTGTAATGTTGGTTTACCATGTACAATTGACGTCATAATGCTATCATGAGCATATTCTAAATGAATGAAAGGAATGTATTCACCAAAATCTTAGGATCATTTTCCAATTGCCCAAAATTCATGTGACACATATTTTTTTAACTTGGCGTTGATATAAATTTATTTTTCAGCACAAAGTTCATAAACGCACTAGATTTTACCTTATCAAAGCAAACGCATTATGATTATGGAATCGCAACTACCCTTATTACTGTAACTTAACCTGAAACAATACCCCAAGAAAATTCTTGAAATTTACTAATACTTATTTTACGTTAAACTTGCATAAGGCCGCTAGATTTTTTCGATTTGTTCTAGGTGCTATGTATTCAAACGATTTCTGTGAAGGACACAAACATGCGACCTTCTGCCGTGTTTACTGCATTTCAGACCCAGCAGTGTTTGCTCAGAATGTCGCATTCACTTAGGGACTCAACAGCAGCCACCGTGCAGAAGGTACCTTTTGCCCTTGAAAGCCGTCAGGTGCTACGAAGAAGCTCTGATAAGATATGCTGGAAAGGTACGAGTAACTTCAATTCGCGCTTGCTTCTCGAAAGTTCTGGGAATGCAAAAGGGGGAACCACCGACGCGTAACATTTCTTGGTTCTGTAAGATTGCAGCATTGTGGTGCAGTGGCTAGTCGTTATGAAACCACGATATGCAGCGCCTATGTTGAATACCATCGTCTGTAATAGACGAAGCGATTGTAGGATATACAGGGTCAGTAGGATATGGAGGGTTTGTTGTGACTACTACATCTTTTACTAACAAATGGTATTCCAAGTAAGGCCGACTCTGCATACTGTACAAACTTTCCTGTGATATTAAAAGCAGCCAACACCGAAATAAATTTTGCCGCAAGCTGTTGGTCCAGGCTCGCAGACGTTGCATATTTCACACGTACGAGAGCCTGTGCCTACAGTGCGGTTCCGGCATTTGCAATAAAAAAATATTTACCAAAAAGTTTGTTTGCATGGCAATATGCAAATCCATCACAAAAAACATTTCATCTTTCGTAGTGAAAAAAATTCTACAGACAGTTTGTTCGACATTGTCAGCGCGTTGTGTACATCGCTTCTCTTGGTCTTTGCAATAAATAAAATGAGTCAGTCTTTTCACTAAAGTTTCCATCCGCATTCGCTGTTTGCAAAGAACGGCACCAATCGGCACTCAGACCATCTGGCCAAACTTCGATTTTTTCAGCTTCCCACTGTGACCGACAGTGGCGTATCTGTGGCGACTGCTTATGACGTCATAGACGAGGATGACCTCAGTTCCGTGGGCCCCAATCAAATGCGGGCGTTGATGGATCTCATGGGGTTGAATCCTCGACCAGGTAGACACACTAGTAATCTGCCTTCTGAGTAGGCTACATGATTAAAATTTGCTTGACTTTTGGATGTCGCTATAGTTTTTTATTCATTTATTAGTTGTCTACAAATGCGCCTGAATAGCAAATACTTATTTTTGCTGGTGATACTGACCAGACAGCAAATTTTATCTGCTTCGTAAAATGTTTGGTGCAACGTTTCGTTTACTCCTCCGACAATGAGTCTTGAAGAAACTCTACGCGTGCTTCATTTTGTGTTTTGTGTTTGTTTCCCAACTAGGAACAAAGCACCGTCCTTGCAGACCTTCTCCTTCGGAAAGCTTCATTTCTGACGCGGCTTGCTCCAGTGTGCCTTCTAGCGGCGTGTGTTGCCACGTCCATAAAGCACGTCAAATTCCGGTGCTGCATCTACAAGGTTACGGGTAAGATCCTTTCTAGTTCTTGCAATTATATGTTAACGTTTACCTGGCATTTTAATGATTGAGCATTGTTTGAATTTTGCTCGTAAACTAATTGGTAGAACTCGTCTGTTACTTCCGTAGAAAGAGGAACATACTGCTATCAAGAGGAACATACAGCTGGTAGTTATTTTTCTCTCTGCGTCTTTCGACAAGTAAATTTGCGCCTAGCATTATATAGCGTAAGCTGGTATATTATGACCGTAGTGAGTATCTGACCACAGTCATTCCGGGACCTACAATAGGGACTAATAAAAGCCCTCCTGGTGGCAAGTATGTCATGAGCTTGGAAGTTTGTAAGTTTTTTTCAAAACTCTTTCTTTGCTGGAGGTCTTATATTTTCTCACTTCTTTTCGCATTATTTAGCCTCTATTTTTATCCTAGCAGTTCATTGAAGCCACGTTTTTTAATATTCTATTAAACTGAAGGTTTTTTAAAAAATTATTTGCTGGCGGTTCAAAAACACTAGGCAGCGCTTTGCTGCTTGATGTTTTTCACGTCGGCATATGGCCATATAACTATAACTCCCTATTTAATGCCAAGTTTGCTTTCCTTGCATTAAACACCAAGTTTGATAAGACATTATTGACATAATTTTGTGTGAGGCTTGGGCAAACGCGTGCGTAAATTCGGTTTGTTCAATATCCTGCAAACGTTCTGGGGTATTGCTGTTATTTTTGGCTGGTTGCTGAAACTTTCCACATTTTTGTCCTTTATATAAATGCAATCTTACAATCTTCTTAAACTAAGAACCAAAGTGTAAATTTTATTAACCATACGTTGTTGGCAAATTAAACATGAAACAACTGGAGTTTGACAAAATTCATCCGCGCTTCAACAGCTCTTAAATCATAACAAAGCTATAATGGATATTTTCTATTTTAAGTACTGAACTTTAAAAATTCTTGATTCAACTAAAATACCAGATTGTCAAATTTGTAGACTTTTTTTTATAACTGTGGACTGCCCAAACACTCTCCTGATTTTCCTGATTCAATTAAATTATCAGTTGTCACATTTATAGACTATTTTTATAACTGTGGACTGCCCAAACACAATTACTTTTCTAAGATTGCATCAGTTCACATGTATTAAGAAAGGCTTGCTTTTTTTGCAAAAAGCCCTATTTAACCAGAATGAATAAATGTCTGGACCTATCTTCTTTAGTCTACTCTATAATATTGATCCCATGCTTTGGCCCGAAATTCTTGAAAACGTAGTCTTTTTCATCTTTTCCATTTGGAAAGCAATACAAAAATGTTTTGTTCTCTTGCCAATATGCCAGGTGATGGTCAATCGTATGTTTGTTCCATTTTCCTGTAAGTTTAAATTTAGCGCCTCTTTTTCTGTAGTGCTTTATACACCCTCCCTATGTGCTCACCCACCCTCACTGTACATAAGCATGCTTTTCAGACTCTTGTTGTTGTGTTTTTCTTTGTTGTTATTAACTCCTATGTAATTTACAAATTACTGAATTTTGTCACATCATTTTTTCTTCACATGATACGTCTTCAATTTATCATTGATGATCAAAAAAGTTGAAACTTCTTTTGGTGGGGGTCCAAGGGGGCAAAAAACACGGATTTCAGGGGTATTTTGAGGTTCAAGCCATTTTTCTGCCAGTCAGCACCCATCACCCCCACCAAACCTCCAGAAAAGGTGTATTTGGGTGACTTACAACATACCACCAAATTTCAAGCCAAAATATTGACAGGTTAATTTTATTTGGGAATAAAATCAAAATATCCACTAAGTGGCTGAGCAATTTTCAGGGTCTATTTTTGGTCATAACTTCCCAACCCCTTAGGTTAGCAGCCTACCCAAGGTCTCTAAAGCTTCAGAATAGCTCCTACAACATTTTAAGCCACTCAGCACCTTACTGATGCTAATGTGGGATTCTCTGCACCCCAAACAGAGATCTAGAAGTCAATTTGTCCAACCTATACTTTTGGACCCCCAAATTTTCACACTCGAAAGGCCCAAATCGACCTTTCTCGAAAGGATCCTGTTTTCGAGTATTCCGGCTGTCGGCGAAGCGCAAAAACCGGATCGAAAGGCTAAACGGGTTGCGGGGAACGTGTTTTTCGATTTTCTCCGAAATTTTCGAAAAATTTAATACTGCAACCTCACAAATATGCATTTTTCTCAAAAATTTCAAATCTAAAGGTATATTTTTGTCAAGTGTAGTTGATTCTTTGCTTTCTCACGCATCCAGGGATGTTTTCACTGGCTCTCTAGCCCGTTCCGTTCAAGAGTTATGGCTGATCATAGCCTCTGCGCCAAAATTTTGGCGGGAGCTGGACTTGAAGGGTATTAAAGTATAACAACAATAAGGCTTTTTATTTTTTTAACATGCAATTAAATTTGCTGCCTTTTCGTGTTTTGCTCTTTTCACTGCATTTCTGTTTTTGGTGGTTTGAGTCACCAAAACGCATGGATAAGCCTACCCACGCAATTATCTGCAAAGTCTAACCTAACCATAAAAAGCAATGCAAATTGAGTGCATTAAATCTCAAGAATCTGCACTAACTTGGATATACACAGCATTCTTCAGAATATACGCTGTTGGATAAACGTGTATCGAAAGATTCGTATTTTAGAGAGCTGCAAAAGGATGATTTGTACAGATCAGCTTCTATGTTCCAGATGCGAACCAACCTTAGATTATGACGTTGTCGGTGACTTTCGTCCGATGCCTTTGGATTGGTGGAAACGTCACGACATCGTGTTGCGCATGACGCAGTCGTGCGCTGACGAATGCGTGCGAGCGCAGGTGCTGGTTGCGCGCAATAAACGCGAAGCAACCACTGATCACGAAGCAACTTGCAAGGTGAAACTAAATTAGTCGCACCTCGGTGATTTTTTGAGTTTTCATGATTTGGAAAATAAAGCTTTGCCATAGAAAATTGTAACAAACCAAATTTGCTTCTCAATTCATTTTGAGTTGAAGTTCGGTAATCACATTCCTACCTCCTAACCATGTTGTTTACTCAGTGGCGGACATTTGCGACCAGCATGGCCTTCTCTGTTGACTCAAAAATACCAGAAATAGCGACGTGTATGGCTTTGGAGATAGCGCTTAGGTGCTGAACGTCTCGCAGCAAATCCCTATAAACAAAACAACGACGAACCTACTAATCCACCCATTCCAAGTGAAAATGTTACTTAAAGAGGAATTATCGACCAAATCCGCATTTTATGTTTTCTATTAGCGGGAAACAGGTTTGGAGTACAAGATTTTTACTGGGTTAGAGTGACCAATAACTTCTAAACCAAATTAGTTTTGAAAGAATTTTATCGCACCAAATCACTCCACTTTTGTCTAAAGTTTCATGCACAGTCAAAAAATAAGCAACACTCCTACAAATCGGAAATTCCTTAGTACTCCAACAGATTTTATGCGCTCCATACATAGGTTTGTTTCGTTTGGGAAGTTCGTCCCTTTAATCGTTATTTGTGTTTTACAAAGCAAACACTTAATCTACATCTTATAATGAAGATTTAGGCTCAAGAAAAACTCTATTCGAGATGAAAATGGAACCAAAATTAAAAGATTTTGTTCTCAATATTGTTGCCAGTGCGTTAGGAAATTCTGCATTTATTTCACCTTGATTTAAAACTCACATTTTCATCACAATTTTTAAGCTTGCTGAACAGCGGAGCTAATCCTTGATTTTACAGAACGGTTTCCATTTGGAGAATGATTTGTACAAAATAAATGGAAAGCTTAAAACTCTTTCCGTACTGTAGGTCTGCTCCGATTGCACGAGCGACTGCGAAACGTCTTCTGAAGCAGACGACGCTTTCGGTGCGATTGTGGTTGGCGCTCGCTACAGCGAAATGCTGCCTGTCATGTGGCGACCAACCGTCCGCGAGCACGGAGCCCCGCATGGCGGCGCACGTGAGAAACTGTGACGCGCACAGCTCTTTAGAACATTTTCACTTTTTCGTTAAAACTTGTACGCAAGTATGAAGCAGTTTTCTCAAAATGAGGTAGGAAAAGCAAGTACTTGAAACTCTCAATCAACGTAAGGCTGTCGGTTCTCATGCAATGCAAGATACTTTAAAATGTTCGGAGGACCCTATCACGTTGGTTTAGGAAATCGTGTGATTTAAAATTAAACACTAAAACACCCGCGGATTCTTGGGAGTAACACGCACAAATAACTCGCGTAAACCTGAGAATTGTTGTACGTTTTGTCACTGCAGAAGACACGAAACGAATTCGTTTCTATCGGCAACTGATTGAGAAAGCGGTAGAAAGCACACGATCGGTTCTTTTGGCCCCCGATCTGCAACATCCGAAACGCCCCAACGACGAGTTTGATGACGACGAGCCTGTGGTGACGTCAGACAACTTGGTGAAGCTGGCGCAGTTTCGCGAAATAATTAAAGCTCTGAACGACCTGCTGGAGACGGGTAGGCTGGTGTGTTTCATTTCGCTTTCAAACACTTCGGTTTTATTGTCTCTTGTTTGGATGCTCATAATTCGCAGCATAGTTCCGGCTTGTACGCGTATTCATCACCGCGTCCTGCTATTGTCGATGATCTGCAAACGAAGCCAGTATCCCAAAGAGTGCATATCAAATAATATGTTGTAAGATAACTCATCCCAGAATAATTTAACAATGTTCTTACTTTTCTTTCAAATGTTGCCGTACTGCATTTGCGGACTCGCCCTAACTTTGTGAAAGTGCTGCTTTTTGCTCTCTCTCTGGTTGGGAGGCTGATATAACACAACATAGTTCCAGCCTTTGCCAATTTTTTAATTCATTTGGCATTTCAAACTTACGAATGAAAAGATACAATGATACGATTGAAAGCGCTTTGACAACGCACCTGAGCAGATACCTTCAGCTGACCTGGGCCGCTTTGTAGAAACTTAGTTTCTCGACTGGCTAAGCAATGCTTTGATGAAGAATATCCCAAAGTGTGACTGGATCAGGTTCAGATTTGCACGCAACATCAATTGTGTACTTAACGAAAGTGTCGCTTTGAGACAATTTAAAGAAAGTATTGATGTACAAGGAGCATTTTCGGTTGCAGCTGGGATAATTTAAAACAAAACAACTCGTGTATTTAGCAGTGTCACGTCTGTTCAACACGAACCGAATGATATGTTTAAAAAAAGAGATATAAGCAAATATCACTCGATTTAGAAAACAAGGTATCGTGAGGTTTCAAACAGCAATGACATACTCTTCGTGTTGAAAAGAAATGCACACACTGGTTCAAATAAGAAGTCTCCTGGTTCAACTGGCTTTTTGAAATTTCAGACGTCACTTGAATTCTTGTTAAGGAGCAGTAACGTTTTGCGTGCTTACAAACAACTTATTCCAATAGATTCTGCAGCTTTCGAGCAGTGGCAGCAAACATCACTAATCTCATCTGTCTTTTATTTCTTTTATTTTTCTCCCTTTCACCGTCTTCGCAGTTAAAATGTCTAGCAGCAGCTCAAAATCCACCACTGCTTTCTTCACGCAGTGACACCCCTAAAAGATAGCGGCATTGTAAGTGAAGATGACGTCAAAGAAGCAGCGACGATGCCCTTTCCTGCTGAGGACGAAGGTAAGTATAAGTGTGCCAGCTGAGCGATGAAAATATTGCCGTTGAACTTGAAGCCGTGTGCACTGTGCACCTCTACGCGGACATCCAGACGTATGAACTGTAACCATGCCGGTCATACCTTAAGTTCTTCAGCATAGTGTAGAAGTCGTTAGAATCAAAATTGTGTGGCGCAACAACTTATGTCCCCCCCAAGAAAGTAAAATCCGATCACTGCGTTTTCGTAAAAAACTTTCTAGAATAAAACAATGTGAACATCAACTACAGCGTGTACTGCTTGTGGCAAATAAATGCTTAGAAACAATTTTCGAACTCTGTTCATCGTCTCCGCTTCAAACTATAATCCACGAAGCTGACTTTGCTTGCAGTGTTTTCAACAATTGTTTTTTTTCAATAATAATTTATTTTGCAGTTCCACCCAATTGCAAGAAGAAGAAAATGAACGCGACGCTGCTTGACGCGATTCCACGATTTCTTTCAGTGAGAATTAGAGTTTACGCTGTTCGATTGTGGTGACAAATATTTTGTCAGATTGCGCACTGATTCAACATTCTTCTCTGTTGTGCTAACACGAAGTGATTGTATTTCTCTTTTGTGGGGTCAACACTTCAGTTTTCTTGGTTTATATGTTAGAATACCTGACATAAAACGCGATTTGGACTTTTGTTTCTCCCTGATACAATGTTCTTCATCTACAGGTCTCACCAGAAATACGACGCTTACGCGAATGACAGGAAATTTGACAATAGCTTTGATCGAAACTGTCAAATGGGGTGTAGAAACTAAAAACATCGCTGAAATTCTGATATAACCCAGCATGTACAAAGATTTGAATACGTCATAAAACGTACTTACGTTTCGTGTAAAATTAGTAGCAACAACATTTATCCCCGAAAAACATGTGAATATTTGCAAGAGAAGCAAACAAATTTTGCCTTCACTGTGAGCACAAAAAGATGTAAAATTGAACAGAAAAACGATGTAAGTTTTGTTACAAATTTTAACTATAAAACTCTCCATTTTTCGCTGCATTCATAATGTTTTTGCTGTTTTCATGGCTTCAACTAAACATACAATTACTCTGAGATTTTAAAATGTTTCGTGCGAATTTGAGCAATGGCATTGAAGTTCGTGTATAGCTTTGTAAAATGAAACAAGCTCTGCTTATTTCGCCTTGACTGTGTTTGCAGGAAAGAATGGGCGGTACTGTGATGGATTGCTGTGAAGTTTTGGAGGACCCGTGGAGACTTCCATACAAAGCACAACAAGTAGCCGGAGAGTTTCTAACGAAGATGATTGACAAACTGGTGACTTTTTTGATGTTATAAGATCTCATGCTTGAACCTCCTTTTACAACAATATGCTTTTGTTCATTTATCTTGTAACTCAATTACACAAAAAAAAGTTTTCTGCTGCTTCCATGTCGAGTGTTACTCTAATCCACAATCTATTAAGAACGATGCTGCATCCGGATAAGTTTGACAAAAATTAGCGGTGAAAGTAAATTGTAAGGTCAACACTTTTTGCATCGATATTTTGAATGACATTTTTGCTGTCTTTCCAACAAATTGTACTTATTTTTCTCGAAAAGCGATGCTAACTTGAGTTTGAGTAAGTCTCAGACCTGAAGCGAAACCTTTGTTAAAATTTTCACGCATTTTGAAATTATTATAGATAACAATCACCTATTTGTTTCATTCGGCTGCTCCTCCCGTTTATTTCCTAAATCTTTGCTAAAAACTGCGCAAACTAGTGTCGTGTACCAAGAAATGTAATACCGGTACCCGCCGAAAATTAGGAAACATAGTGTCGTTGAAAATCTATTAACCAAGATACCACTTGTCTTTACCTTGCAAATCGTACAGAAAAAATTTTACGACAGGGCTACTTTTCGATTTGCATCGTAACGGCTGTCTGGATTCGAGAGTTATAAAAAGGTAGTTTTTTATTTTAAAAAATCTGGTATCAATATCGCAGTCGAATTTTCGCGAATCAAAATGCGGGTGATAGTTTCATAAGTTGTGGAAAACAGGCCGAAGGAGTTTTCGATAATTTTCAGACTATAAGCGATGCAAGTAGGGCGGGTCAGTATATTAGGTTCCATGAAGAAGAGTCAACTATCTTCTGTCATTTTATTCAAATATTGTATCTGTCATGTCACATAAACTCCGCTACTTCTGTACACCGCCTTGGACTTCATTCATTTTTTATAATTCCTCGTTTGACAACCATGCATAATTCGGTTTGCTTGCTCAATGGGGTCTCAAGCTTTCACCACAAAAGGATCATCCAGCGATTTTTCACTGTTACTAATTGACCATTCCCCACTCTCAAGACGAAAGATGAACTGGGAACTGCTTGCCTATTTACAATCCGCTGGCTTGCGTAGCAAAAAATACATGCAAAGCGTGCTCAGCTGCGCGCCTTCACGCCTTTTGCATGCGCCTGTTGAAACGACACCCTGTGTTAAACTGTCTCTTTCTTAGGATCCGCAAGAGAAACCTGAAGATATGTCGTGGCCGCTAGAGGACGCTATGGCGTCCTGCATCGAGGAATGCGTCAATGACGCTGTGAGGAAAGCACTCACCCACACATGCATCAAGCGAGCTATCCAGAGGGCCTCGCAAGCAAAGCAGCTTTTGCATAACCTCAGCGTGTGCTCCAGGTAATTGCTGTGATTTACGAAAGTCAACTGTGCTTGGTCTTTGCTGCTGCTTNTAATTTTCATTTGTTTTTATTCGCACGTAAATCCTGACAGCGTGGATGAATTTCAAAAAAGTCCGTGAAACGTTTTCNATGTTATTATGTTTTCTTGTATATCCCAAACATCCGTTGGAGTTGTTTGATTTTGCTAATAGGGTTATGGAAATGTTATTTTGTGTTGGGAACATAAACTGAGGATGGATCGCATCACCCTATTAGAAAAAGAAAATAAAGTTTGACTCAGGTGATGGCCAAATTGCTTTGAATAACTAAATATTTGTGGAATGTGTGTGACAAGAAACGCAGACGAAACACTTGAAACTGAGCTTTACGATAAAATGTATGTTTGCGTAATGTTCAGTATAGCTCCTGCCCTGCAAGTGAAGTTCAAAATAAACTTTATAGTTATGCGTCAAAAAGCGCCAGCATCGCTGGGACTACTGATTGTTGCCGACTCTGAATTTATAAGTACCTTCTGCGGCACTTGTACGAACCTCATAAACCCGATAATGTATCCAGACAACAGAGTAGTAACGTTATCAATAAAACCACTTTGCAACTTAATCAAAGCCTGTGGCTGATCTCTGGGAAGAAGCCCAAACCGAAGTATCAAACAGTATCAATTACCGCCAGACGCTCGCCCAGTTTTTTGACCGCTCTGCTCATCGAAACTTTCTTCCCGTAAATCAAGCAACGTCCAATTTGAGGCCTCACCAACAAAATCACGTATTGTGTTTTTCTGATTAGATCTCCTACTGCTGTCGACAGTTCCTTAAGTTTTCCAAGTGGCCGAGGCCCTATTCATCACAAGGCTGCTGTTGATTACTCCGTTGCGTTTTTTTACTTTGCACCGGACCAGAAACGATAAACGGCGCGCTTGTGACATCAAACAGGATATGATATTCAGCGGTCGCGATCTCAAGTGTTTTCGCACTATCTCTTCCGCAAGTTCTGCAGCACTGTCGCGTCTTCGCACACCATTGCGCAGGTTGTGCGCCGCAAAGCTGCTTCGATTCAGTGAGATTGTCGAGTTCGCGATTGGCAACACGCGACAGGTGGTGAAGAGGACTCTGGAAGAAATGAGGAAGCAGAAAACATCGCATGAGTTCACAGAGGAGTGGTGGAAGACGACTGAGTCCACCCGTAAGTTGTGCTACATTCGCAGGTGTTTGTTACAATCCCGCAAGGTTAAATAATAATGCGAAAATGTCTTGAGGTAGGTGGTTGGACCAATGAGCTGGCTTAGCAGTTGACGAACCATTGGTGCAGGCTGCAGATTGCTTTCAGAAAAATAAGGTTAATGGTTTGATAATAAGACATCAGCTGATACAGTATTCACGCATAAGTCAAATATATTTCCATAGTTCGGTATGAAGTAGTGTTGCCACTGCTAGGGTTTTTCACTAGATCTGGGGTTTTTCTGTTTTATCTGGGGTTCTGGGTTTTTTTTGAAAATCTGGGTTTTTTTGACTCTGGTCAAATTTTTGTAAATGTATGTCGTATTACTGTATTTTCCATTCAAGAACACAGTAGTTTCACAGGTGTAATATGTGCAGAGTCAGCAGTAGCCAGTGCAGATGTGAGTAGTAGGGCTAGGTTTAACCAAATTGTTTGAAATATAATGGTTCACAGATTAAGCACTAACTAGGCATAGGTCAGCACTCTGATCTATCGCTGATATGTCAAGGGCTGCTTGTGCATAAATCTGGAATGCTTTTTTGGTTTTAAAGATGCTGTGTTTGAGAATCTCTTCATTGTTTTACGGGCGCACTGATTGTGTTATGAATGTTAAATCAGTAGTCAAATATTGCAATGAATGCAATGGTTAGAGTGAAAAGAAAACTGTAAGACCTTGAATGTATCATGTAGCCTACTTGTTTCAATTTGTGCATTTTGGTGAAAGTAAAAGAAAACACTAAATGTTTTTTAGAAAAGATCTAACTAGCATTTTTTATGTTACTTCATGCATTTGATTTGCTGCTAGCCTACTTGTAAATTGTGATGTCAATAGACTTGACCATGTTAAAAATATGATCAAAAGAATGCGTATTACCTTAACTTTGATGTGCAAGTACCGGTAGCGTGCTTTTCAAGTTGGGTTTTGACTTTTTCAAACATTTTGTATGTCTGGGTTTTTTATTATGTTCTGGGGTTTTTTCAAGGTAAACTCTGGGATTTTTCTTCATAACAGAGTGGCAACACTGGTATGAAGGTTATTCATAGCAACAAGTCGCACCCTATCAACTTTATGCCTGCAATCACTCCGTATGCGTTTATTATATCTGCAATGCAATTTTCTTTAAGATACTACTTGATGTTAATTAGTGTTCGCTATAAAAATGCAACAACATTCCTTTCAACCAGAAATTGAACCTTCCATGGTACCGAGGCTAGCAAACTGATGTATTCGTATCGCAATTTACGTCGCTGGCATCTATGACTTAATTTCGCCGTAGGAACAAAGGTCCAAAAATAATCGTACGTAAACTAGGAAATTTCTTTTACCCTAAAGCCACAACCAGTTCTGAAACTACAAGTCTCTACGATATTTAAAAAATACATGGAATTCGTTGTTTCTGCAACTAGAAAGAGCTTCAGTAGTCGTCAATGCATCTCGCATAAAGGCCACAGTAATGGTTGGCGCCACTCTGTGAAACACGCGGTCCATTTTTCTGAGACTTATCGCAGACGTTACCGTTGTGTTTCAGCCGGTCACGTGACTTCAAGCAACTCGCTTCACGAGCACATATCCGCCGTCCTGGAAAGCGGCCACGACGACGCGAGATCCACGCTCGATGACGTCCTGATCGGCTTCGAAAAGTTGCGTCATCATGTCAGGGCCGACATGCTTGTCGCGAACATGCAGGTGACGTCGATCCTGGACCTGCGCGACGACGCGGCTCTGGCCCTGTTCGAAGGTAACCTGGACAAGCGCGTTGCCAGGGAGTCTTACGACGCTTGGACGGAATCCGAGGTCACTCTTCGCGAAGAGCTGCTGCGAGAGGAGGAAAGGGCGAAGGAAAAAGCGAAGTCGCGGTGCTGTTTGGACGAAGACTGGAAGACTGCACAAACGCACCTGAGCAGTAAATCCAACCA
>JGI24021J15306_10000710_pt1 | contig 28091 bp, 15 predicted proteins | sample Ectturendosymbi1_FD_15306 | JGI IMG/M metagenome (IMG submission 15306) | reverse complement strand
GGGGGCGATTTCAGTAATATTAGGTAGTCAAGTCTTATGACGGGTTCACTACCGTAATAGAGAAGTATACTTCAAAAAATATTGCTGTGACAAAACAATGGGCGGCTAAATCGTATGATATCGCGAATGCTGTTTTTCGAATTGTACAAAATCATGGTGAATAAAGTTACGTTTGTAGGTTTTAGGGGGGGGCGATCGCCGCCCCTGCTAAGTATCTGCTTGTCATGGTGCTTCGTTTTGTCGCGATTTTGTACTCTAAATTGGGTAACAAAAATTCTGATGCGGGCCATATCAAATGTTCACGCGGGCTGCAGTTTCCCCATCCCTGTTTTAGACAGACACACCCGAAGTTATTCGACAGACAGCAGTCGTTCTCGGCATGGCCGTCGCCAGCGGGGTGGGGGCAGTGGTGCCCGGCCCCCCAATTTTATGTTTCACCCCGACCTACCACGAAACTGTAGAGTTGCTATGCGTAGTTGTGTATAGTCAGTAAGCAATAGCTTATTGAATGACTCTAGTTTTCGACATTGCGTTCGTTTTTCAAGTAAACAAAAGCGCAAAATTCCACTGTTTTCGTCTCCGGAATTGCCAACATAAGGGTCTTGAATGATTTATGTAAACAAAATTTTCGCTTATGGTAAACCAAGAGCGCGTCTTGTTTTAATTTCATGACAGACAGTAAAATTGTACGAAACACAGGGTACTGTGAAATTAGTTTTTGAGTAGTCACACGTAGGTTGGGTACACACAGTGCTGGATTTACCAATAGGCTATGTAGGCTTAAGCATGGGGGCCTCAAGATCCAAGGAGTCCTCATGCAAACTGTGGTACGCATAGAGTCAATTTCCATTACTGTATATGATCAGTTCGATGAAGAAAAATTCGTCAACGATTTATGTTTTTGATTTTTATTCATTTAAATCAGATTTTGTGTCGATAACGGCATAGAACTGTGGTTGCGAATTTCGTGCCAGGCAATTTCGGTCTGTTTCGGCGGAACCCTGAGGTTCAACCCCGGCTGAAAAACACAGCAGTGAACTAATGAGACTTGACTACCAAATGTTACTGAAATCGCCCCCTAACCTTACTGGCCGGATCCCCCCTGCCAAGCAGAGCACAGGCTCAATCGCCTTCAAAGTTGTGTCGGACGGATCAGTTTTAAAATGTAGCCTATACGTTTCATGCGATCTGTTCCATCAACGACCTACGAGTTTGGCGCTAACGCAGTGGTGTAGGAATTGGGGGTGCTTATACCCACAACAGTTTTGATTTGTAAAAAATTTGGGCAAAATCTCAAAAAAATTGGGCAACAAAGGCATTTATTGTGTCATAGAAAGCACATCGAATATAGATAAAATCAACACATTGCTTTTAGTAACTTCGTGTTTCAGTTTGTGAGAGTTGATGACATGGGCGTCGGAAGGATTTTTTCCAGGGGGGGCAGTAGGGGATTTTCCCCAAATTTTTTTCCAGGGGAGGCCAAATGTGGTGAAATTTGTTTTTTACCCCTCGAAATTGAAAAAACAACCTTTTTTTGCTAATAATTTCAAAATCCAGGGAGGCCAAGGCCCCCCCTTCCGACGCCCATGGTTGATGAGTAATTGACTCACTTAAAGGTGTATGCAAAAGAAGGCATTTCATTTGTGTGCTTTATTAATTATACAATGAGGGAATCGAGTACACTGCAAGGCACTAACTTCATATTAATAGAGTCCATGCCAAGGAAATACAGAAAAGCTTTTGTTTTTAATTTTACAGTGTTTGGATGAACACAATTTGCCATAACGTTTGTTGCATATCTGTGCAGTTGAACAATGTTGTGAAACCCACAGCATAGTCATAATATAAATATTAAATGATATAATACATGCTATATAAAATCACATATATGTCTTCAGAGAAGGAAGCATCTTTAGGCCTACCTCAGCTAAGTGTAAGGTTTCTTGCTGACAACAACAGCTGGAATGTGTATGGAACGCCAAACTCCAGAGCTGTGAGGCAGATGCTAAAGAGCCTACTGAGATAGCGACTTCTAATAATGTTCTTGCACAACCAAGTGTTGTGGCCATTTTGCATCCCAACATAAATATCTACCTACCTTTATGTGGACATGGTGAAGAAGCGGCTTGCCTGTGCACTTACGCACTAGGCTAAAGGATGCTCCCAGTACCTTTCGTGCTACTAGGGATGTTATGCTTAGCGCGTCGCATGTAGCAGCCACCGCCCTGCTACAACGGTATGCATTGAAGATAGAAGCTATTCAAGAAAGTGAAAACGAAAAGGAACTAAAAGTTTATCAGATATGGCAGACTTTAAAAGGCTTCACTTTCATGTATCTAACTGGTGGATGAAGTAACTCAGTTCATCGATGATAGTAACTTCATAAGATACTTCAAAAAACTATTGATTCAATGAAAGAGCTTTTTGTACTGCTTTATATCGTAGTTATAATCTAGTCAAGAATAATTTATTGAAGATGAAAAGTATTGAAGAAGTCGATAAAGAAAACGAGCTAAAACTAGCATACTTTTTTCAGTTGGGTTAATGAGAACCAAATTTCAAGTGCCAAATTGTCTAATTTTCAAGTCTATGGCAACTTGGTAGAGGAAAATACAATGTAGCCTACTAGTATAGCTACAGAAGTCTTATAGGGAGAACGTTTGTCGCGTAAAACTTTTTCGGGCAAATTTAGGGAAATTTGGGCAAAATATCTTTTGCACCGACAATAAAATTGCCTGCTCCTGAACCTATGCGCTATGGAGCAAACCGCAAATAATGTTGTCCTGGAGCGTCCCAAACACCGACCCTCTTATTGGGGATATGGTCTGGCGGATTTAGATGATGAAACCAAGAACTGGTTGCTCAGTGCATGCCTCCAAGTCTAGCTAGGCAGAGTGGTATGTAAACAAACATCAACTCGGACGACGAAGGTCTTATTGAGCACTTTAAAGCTCTTAAGATTCACGTTATCTGATGTTTTGTTTACAAAAGAGGAATTATTGTTTCCGTTGCCACCTTTGTGACAGAGCAGGGCAATTCCCCCACATGGCCCGGTTTGCAGCGTCTTGACCTAAACAGAGAAGGCAACAAACAAAATATAAGTATTTGCAGGAATGTCAAATAATAAATGTTTTAGTTCTACATCAGACGGAAGTCCCTCACGAAAAAGAGTTGTTTTGAACCTTGCAGAGTTTCGTGTGAAGGGCTAGCTTAAGGCCAAAGTAGTAATTCAGGGAGCGCAATAGCTACAGTGGAAAGTACACCAATAATAAAAACTTAAATTGTTTGTCCATCTAATTACGTCCGCACGTTTTTCCATGGTAATTATATAAAACACTGCCTGTAAGAACTTGCTAACAAGAATAGCCCCAAATGAAACTTGAAAGACATTGCAGAAGCGCATGTTTTTCATTGTTTTACGTATAAACCACTTTCAAACTTGTTTAAATTTCTAAAATGGTTTCAAGCGGCACTTTGTTACAGCACTGAAGCAATTGCAAGCAGTAAATATTTGACTTTTACATCAGAAAGACTCGACTAGTTTATCAAATTAATTGCTTCAATATGATCATCACTTGTTGAACCCTAGAGTTTCCAACCTGTCTTCACCAAAAATAGCCAGATAAAGCATACACATGTAAAACATACATAACTAAACGCAAAATAGATATTAAAACTCTTCAGGAACATCGATGTAATGCAATTCCAATCTTCAGAAGCATTTTCATTCCCCGTGATTACACTGAATACATTTGTTTCTTGTTAAATACATCAAGTATTTTTAGGGCAACAGAAAAATTTGTGCAATATTCCTTGCACTCTGCATAGTCATAGACTCTCGTCAGAAGAGGTTTGTAATGAATATGCAGCTCAGATGATGCTTTTTCAGAGTCAAGCCTTTCCGACAGAAATAAAGCAAGATTTTGTCTGGCTTTTTTTTACCAAAAAAAAAAAGTCAAGCCTTTTTTTTACCATTTTTACCAAAACAAGCCAAGTGCATTAAAAAAAAGCAGAATTTCAACATCTTACTTCAAAAAAGTCAAATTTGCAATCCTGCTGAACCCACGTAACGGTTGTCCATATTAAAAAATAATTTTTGTATTGTATTGCATTGTATTCAGCTTTAGCCGCCTGTGTTTTGCAATGCACTGATGATGATAACAGGAATTATCGAAACGTTTGCAATATGTCGTTTGTATCGTTTTCATTGGCCGTGATTTTCATTATAAGGCTATTTAGCACTTCCGCTTTTCGTGTACCAAAGCCGCCAGGGTAAAACATAAACAAATAAATAAAATTCCACTCCCTTGCTGTTGTGTTACACGGCTTGCTCATGTTAAATTTGGCGAAAGATTTCACATACTTTCATACTGCACATAACGTTAATTTCCCATACTGTTTTAAATTAAAACTCTTCCAAAAATTANAAATTTTCCAACNTTTCCTATGCAAACTTTGCCCAGTTTTATTCTTTGCNAATTTTAGCAAACTCATAGCAAAAATTTGATTGAATACAAACCAACAATTTATAGCTCCAGGTTTGCTNTAAGCTTTTCGAGGAATCAGGCAAAAGGTCCATGCCCGTTGCCAGGTTTGAAGGTTTGGGGCTAAATAGATTTTTAGGGGAAAGATTTTTGTTTTTTTTATGTTTTAAAACAAACACAAGTTGGAGTGCACTTATCCCGAACGCCCCCGACCCCCGTAGCTACGGGCCTGCTGGGTTCGATGATTCAAACTTGCACATATCTGTAATGTATTCACGTAACTAGTTTCCACAAAGGTGACCGGTTTGAATCTATCAGCAAAAGTTTTAGTAGCAAATCGATTTCACGTAACACTACGCATCCTTAGTGCTAAAATTATGTTAAAATAGATTATATTTGAACTGAAGATCGCAGTGTTACGTGAAATCGATTTCCTATTTTTTACATTTTGCTGAAGGGTTCAAGCCCGTCTCCTTTGTGGAGACTAGTTGCATGAATGGAAAACCAGTGATCAATTACTGACGGAATTTAAACGTAATTCATTTAATGTTGAAAAGCTATCCAACGGCTTGCACAGAGAACAACTCCGTATCGAAACCGACATTTTTAATTTCCAGCTGGATCTACACCAGTGGTTCTCAAACTTTTTGTCTCTGCGGAGCCCTTTCACTGCACCCAAAACCGCAGCGAGACCCTTGGTGTTGTCAAAGATTTTTCGATTGTTGAGAAATTAGATTGGTCGTTTCTCAGCGTGAGCACCTTAACCACCCCAGCAAGAAGCAAATTTCAGGCTTCAGGGCTTCGGCCTGCCCCCAGTTGCCGTCACCATGAAATATAATAGAAAAGGTCAGTCGACTTGCAACGTCAACACGTTAGAGTTAGACTATAGTTGTGGTTGTGGCGCGATTAAGTTGAATAATGGCATAAATGGGAGTAAGAACTAGCGTATTTCCTTAATTGGATTTTAGTTTACGGACCCCATAAAACACAATCATGGACCCCTAAGAAGTTCACGTACCCCAGGTTAATAACCCCTGACACTTTTTTAATAACCTTTACTGCACAAACCGTAACTCAGCAAATCCTAATTAAAGCAGTGCATTGTTTCTATATTTATGTTTACTTTAAAAGCATTGCCTACTAACTAAATAAGCTTCCTTCAATTTTCGACTTTTTTTAATAACACGAACTTTCCATCCAAATTGACAATTGGTAAATGGGAAAGTAGATCTGGGAAGTAAAGATTCCACAGCGACTGGATTAATTAATCCTACCTAATTGAAAGATGTGTGCACATTTATTTCAATCTCATTGCCCCTTACAGAATATTGGTCTGGATTTAGTTTATGAGGTGTCATTAATGCTTAAACGAAACCTAAAATATTGCAAGGCAGAAATTGTGTAAACAAANTATTTTCGAAACAATCATTTTAAGAATACACAAAATATAGATTACACNGAGCTCTTGTTCGAGATTACAGCTACAAAGANAAAAATTGTAATTACGGCTGTAGATTACTCAGTTTGCCGGCTAAGTGGTACAGTTGGTTGAGTACGCGCCACCAAAACTCGTGCCGGGTCATACCGAAGACTTGAAAAACGGTACTTGCGGCCTGCCCAGCTTAGTGCTCGGCGTTGATGGGATGGGAGCAAGGAAACGGTTCAACCGCGGTGTTGCCATTGACTCGCCACCAGTGCAGCATTCACTGCGAAAGCAGCCGTGTGGTGCAAGGAGCAAGCAAGCGGAGATGGGCACCACAGACCACTAGTGGCACTCTGAAAGGAGCATAAAAGTGAATGTGACGAAACTGACCTGATTACTCACTTTGTAAATGATACTTTTTATGCACGACCAACGTTACCAAATATCGTCTTGTTGTATTGTTGTCTTGCTTTCATTTGCGACTCACAAGATATGACGAACAGCACTTACCTCACTGCTCACCATGCTCGTGGTAGTTCATGCAGATGGTAGATGGCGCACTGGGTGCTTCATTCAAGTTCAGGTTTTAGGTGTTGGAGGGCCCAAACAGCAGAAACAAGTCACATTCATAAATTATATTTAAGCTCTTTTAGAGTAACAAAATGTCAAGGAGAAAAATGGCCAAAACTTCATTTAAGTAAAAGCGAATGACTAAAATAGCTATCATCATTTACTTCCGAAGAGGAATTTCCCAAAAACTGAGAACTAGTCGAAAGATTTCACGAAGTTAATCCAAAATACATGTTTTTTTCACTGAACAACAAATGGGGGAACCCAATTACAAGCAGCCAGGCCTTGCAGCACCGCACTGGACATCTCATAGGCGACGCCTCTGGACTGTGCAGGTTTAGCGATGGCTTTCTTGTTACAACCATCAAGCGCTGTGTAATTATTATTATTGTAAATAAAACGTTTTTTATTTTCTTGATGGTGCGTTTTTACTTTGCTGCGCATCTATTGCTTTAAGCTAATCAAGTCAGTTTGAGTCGGCACAACAATTTACGATTGTTGGTCATTGTTACAACTTACCACACAGCATCGCATTCGAAATAATGAAGCAAGAAATCTTATTTCAGGGATGGTTTTGACAAACGCACAATGTTTTTTGTATTCATAATTGTAATACGAATTTGCAAGATATTCCATGTTTTGCTCCAACCCAGCGTAGCATTGTTCAGCAACGACAACTACAGAGGCCCTTTTCTCAGAAGTGGCAGTGTTTATGCTTATAACGGTAATTCTTAAAGGAAATGTACATTATATAATCCCTAAAGTAGAACGATAAGGTAAAAACGTGTAACTGAGCATTTTTTTGCAAATCTTCATCAAACATTTGGATGTAGGCTCTTAAAAGCACTAGTGTGTCTGTATGCCTTCGAGGAATCAGTCGACTGCCATCTGCTTTCGTTTTTTTGCGATGATTCAAACTTGCACATATCTCTATTCAAGTATGTACTTTACACGATGGGTGTAAACAAGGAATCGATCAGCAAATTTTAATAGGAAATCGATTTCCTATTAAAAATTTGCTGATCGATTCCTTGCTTACACTCATCGTGAAAAGTACATACTTGGACGTAGGCTATTGGACTTTTCGGACTTTGACCTTCTCAGTTTACGTTTATTAGGCAGCATGGGCGGATGTACTGTTTTAAGTTGGACCATGATAGGACAGCTGTAATGCAATAGGTAATGGAGCTTGTGCGATTGTTAGAACAAAACTTACGTATTTTACTCATTCGACACGCCTGCAGGCTATCGGTTGAAAAGAGCATTTCAGTGTCAACATTCGTCAGGTGGTAGGTGGCGCAGTGCTTCACCGTGTGCCAGCTGATGTACCTTCTTCACTCTGGGCAGAAAGAGAAAAAAGAAAGCGACCCTGTTTTATCCCAGCGGTTGAGACGCAAATCAGCTGTTTGGTGCAAGCAGTCGATGTCTGTCGCGCATGCACTGTACGGGACTACCGGTGAAGCTTACCCAGAAATAGGGCATTTAAATGAGGAAGTATTTCGCAAAGCAAGGTGGTTGACGCATATTTTCAAGAAAAAAGCTGAAATTAAGCGATTTTACGCTTGTTTGAAGAGTCTTACAATCGCACTTACTATCAGCACGGTGCCAATGTGAAAAGCCCATGACTTATTTGACTAGGTAACGACGGTGTAGAACGAGACTGGTAACGTAAAAAGCGAGCGAAGTTGTGTCATTTGTGAAAACATATCTCGCTTATTCAATGTGGGGTAACGTTAGTTTGAAGATGTTTGGTGAGATAATTGCGTATTTCAGAGTATCAATCAAGACAGGTTATAGTTCAGCCAAGCATATGTAACTTAATTGTGATACAACCATTAAACAGCTGAAAACATCAATTTTTTGAGTGAAGAAATATGTAACAAAGATTCTATCTGTGTGCGCGACCAACTGTAGTAGAGTGCAGTATGGCTATTGAGCAGCTTCCAAGCAGGCGTGTTGTGTAGTTTGTAGTGTTCAAGGGAGCATATTGTGTAGCTGTCAAACAGCCATTTGGTTTGTTTATGTTTTTACGCAGTGTTGCTTAACAGGAAGTTTCATCAGCCAAGCAGTTAAGGGAAAAACAATGATGCAATGTGACGCTCTGCATAAGCACAAGTTGTTTACATTTTTAAGAAATATCTTCTGATGGCTTTGTGTTGAGTAAACGATGCAAGAAGTATTGTGTTGCATTTAAGAAACGGTGACTTTAGCCAGAGATGTAGTCAACCAGGTGTTGATGATTATTTGTGTCTTTTCTTGAAATGGTGTAGTGTTGGTGGCTATTTTTGCCATGTTGTACATTCAAGTGTTTACTGTTAGTCAAATCAACTGCTATGCGTTTCAGTTCTACGTATACTCTGTGTTTTGTTTTTAATAATAACCTCGATCATGTTAAGCCTGTCGATCGCGGGTACATCGAGTGCCGAATCGATGTCCGCCGCATATTCGAGTCTCAGTTTTGGAGATAAGATGAAGTTATCGCCGTGCTCACCAGATTCAGCCGTTGGCGGCATGGAATACGACAGCGAATCGGACGACGATGAGATCATTAAAGCGCCACGACAGAAGGAGAATAGAAACTTTGGTGCCTTGCATGCGTCTTCGCCTTCACCTACGCTCGAGTGTATCAACTGTCCTGACAGTCGAGACAATGACCACGATGTGTATGATGGCGGCATGTCGAAGGGTGACAGCACGAAATTTTGCACGCTTGTAAAAGTTGAAAGAGGATCAGATGAGAACACCAACGCGGAATTAAGTCGTACCAAGATGGCAGAAATACTAGCTGAACTTAATAGTCTTCCGGATACGAAGATCGAACTTCCCCCGCCTTCCATCAGCAGCCAGAAGAAACTGGCTGCGCGGCCGGGCTACATAAAGCGTCCCATGAACGCTTTCATGATATGGTCACAAATCCAGCGAAGGAAAATTATGTCTGAAACTCCAGCAATGCACAACGCTGAAATAAGCCGGACTCTCGGTAAACTTTGGAGGGAGCAGCCTGAGGACGTGAAGCGGCTGTACGTCATCGAAGCCGAGAGGATGAGGCTGCAACACATGCGTGATCATCCCGACTATAAGTACAAGCCGAAAAAGAAGAACAAAGCACAACCTAAGAAAACAGACCACGAAGAAAGTATGAAAACGCCAGATACAAGCGCTGAATCCCAAAAGCAACTAGAAACTTGTGTTGTTGGTAAAACTGCATCGGAAAGCCTAGTTGCCAAACGTCCTGCGCGCAAACGAAAACTGACCGCTCGGAACAAAGTAACACCTATGAATCCATCGAGTGAATCCCAAATCGTTGCCAAAACCGTCATCAATCCTGTAAAGATTTCAGTTATAGCAAACACAAGCATTGCGCATTCGAGGAATGAAGGTGCTGTCACGCTCAACAATCCAACAGACAGCGTTACCGCCACTACCATTCCTGTATGTGCTACACCACCAAAACGCGCACGTACAATTTCAGAAGGTGTGTCTTCCTCATTTCATAACGCAAGAAAGTCCATTGCTCACAGTAACGTGGGTACGTTGCACGGCACTGTTGTCAAAACGTTCACAGAAGGCAATCATCAATTTATTTTAGTTTCGGATGCAACACAAATCACGACAGCGCCAGATGGTACCACGAACGTATCAATACAGAGCGTGGGCGTGCGTGAACCTGTTCAGGTGCAACAGCAACCGGCGGTGATGCCCGTGTCTCCAACGGTAACAGTTTGCACGCGAGGAACCGTGTCTCCAACGGAAATGTTAGGTCAAGATGTGAACACAATACCTGTTTCCGTAAACTCGTCATGCAAACGCCGACTGATCAATTACCTGCAAACGTCAGAATCGAGTCCCCTCAAGACTCTTGAGGCCAAGGCAGTTTTTGATGTGCTGGGAAGTGGACAGTACAGCCGTGACCGCGTAAAGGTGAGTGCAGCCGGTTTTTAGCGAATGCGTTGAATAGCGTTCTTTGATAAACCTACAATTTAATTCCGGAAGTGTTGTTACAACTCGCCACTACGCCTAATAATACCCTTGAAGAGCGATGAGTCATCAAGCACTGAATGTAATAGCTATCAACTTGGATCTTGAAATGAAGCACGCTGATTCGTAACTGCGCCCACTGTAAACAAACGAAAAATGAACCGAACAGATGCTGGTTTGAGAATTCAGACCAATTCAAGTTAAGAAAACGAACCTCATTGCTATTATGTCGGAGACGCACGACGCGACATGGTGGAACGCGTCGCTTCAAACAGGCCAGGCTGTTTTTCGAAATAATGATGGGGCACTGCAATTGACCTGTGATATCAGGATTGATTAAACGGCTGCTTAGGTAGAATTAAGACACTAAATGTTGTGTCTAACTGCCTGACGGGTTTGTGGCTTCCTTTAAAACTACGCGAACCCATCACTTGGCAATCCCATCGTCAATCAATTAGAGGACGCCTCAGATCATATTGCAACGTCCCTTGTATCTCATTCTGCTGCCAAGCCGGTATGACCGCAGTGTCCCATTACGCAGACCACGCATCACAGGTGCGCTATTCGACGCGCTGCATTGCCTCGCTTTGACGGACTGCTAGCTTCCTCTTGCAGTGTATTGTCAATTGTGCTGAACACGTATTGCTTGGCGTAATTGAAGAATCGAAACTTCATGCGATATCTGCCTCTTGACTTACTGCAGCAAACAAATATTAACACCCCTGACAGATTTGTTCTACGCTGCGAAATGCTATTTACTCTAACTGCCAAATCATTTAAACGAGCCTCTTCGACAACCTCACCTCAAGCAAGGTGTGGTTAAGACCTTACTGCGAAATCGAATGTTTCAATCAGCATAAGTAGGCTGTCGATGGTGCGTTTCGTCGTTGGGAGTTGGCCTTTTTGTCAGCCCTATTGGGTGAAATAAGGGCCACACTGCTGTGTTGATAATACATACTTGTTTCACATTATTTCTAGACCAGTGGTTCTTAACCTGGGGTAAATTTACCCCTGGGGTAGATTTCATCTTCCAAGGAGGTAAATTTACCGAACCATAAATTGCAGCAAATGTAACTTTTTACAAATCGTGCTGAACAGTAAGAGTTTGCTAATTTCGTATTTTTAACAAATTAGCACCATCGAGTGTATCGGGGGTAAATCTAGTAATCTTGTTTGATAAAAGGTAAGATATGTAAAAAAAGGTTGAGAACCGCTGTTACTGACCTTATATACATCGCGCATTGTCTTTACTTAGGGTATGTCACTGCAGACTGCGCAGTTCTGGGTAAACTCTTTTATTCTAGCTTGGTGGCACGCAAATGAAACATGCGTTTTATGCAATAGGGGTTTTACTTGCATCATATGAACTTGCTGTACCAGCGGTTTCTGTCCGCCGTGTGTGTGCATTCAGGGGAAGTAGAAATACCTCAATGCAACACAGCGCGGAAGACAGAACTGGATTGTCGAGTTTTAAGCAGAAACATTGCTATAGGTCTCCTGCGTTGTATTTGAAACAGGTTGTGGTTGGCAATTATATCTCGGCTACAGCAATGATAAATCGTTTACTGAAGCTGTGGTGACAGCAGCCGGGAATGATCAAAAAACGTGCAGTTTTCTGTTGCCCGTAGCGCAGTCAAGAGTGGAACTACTTACAATATGCTCACAAACAGGCCTACACAAGTCAAAGCAAGAAAAAATGCGTTGAAAGAGTTGACAATCGCTATGTACACCGTAATGTTTCACCAGACTGTGTTTTATGCTACAATGTTGCCAAGGAGCGAGTACGTTAAATCTCCACAGTGTTTTGGAAATCAGCGTTTTATGGCATATGTTTCCGCATTGGTTGACTTGCTGTCTATTATGCCTCTCGATTATGCTCTTGGCGGAGCTCTTCTGTGCTTTGCATAAAATTGCCATTGTGCTTCTAGCGATGGGTGGGTGCGGAGGTTGGTGGCATTCACCTCTTTATACGAAAACCGTCAATTTTTGTCAATCATTAATGTTGTTCCACTGAGGGTTTAGTCAGCACGCATGCACCTGACATAGCAGAACGCACCTGTTGCTCATTGACTGGAAACCAACAAGGACGCACTTAAAACTCGCTTTACTTTTTGCTTTGGGGCCCCGGCTCGTGATTCCCAGACCACATGTTCCACTGTTGCAACATCATGATCACTTCACGATTGAAATTTTGCGCTTGCTAACGTCGGCCAATGCTTTTTCCTGACTGAGGCGGTATAAATATTGCGCAGGTATCGTTCTCCAGGTTGTTCTGGCTAGGTGTATGCGATACACATGCTGCACGAATGCGACACATCTGGCGCAAACGATCATGCTTCCCAAATAATCTGTTACTATTTTCATTTTTTCTGTATTTCTTACCACTGTCCTTTGTCTTCCTCCAGTGACAACTGACTTATTTTATATTGACAAAAACAAACACCAGATCGAGTAGTCCGTGCAATACAGGAAGTCTCGTGCTAAACAAAAAAATAGAAAACTTTCCCACTCAGAGTTGTTATCAAACTCGCACCTCTAGTTATTGAAACAGGGTAACTTTATTTTTCAGCACTAAGTAAGTATAAGTAGTGCCTGTGCACAAGTCACAAAAATCAGCACGCATAGATTTTATTTAATGGAAATCAATTTCGCCACACGGCATCTTCAAGTAAAAATAAGTTAATATATTCGACATGCTGCCTGTGTGGTTAAAGAGTGATTTTTGTGTATGCACGGATAGAGTGTCAGTGGCAATTGTGGGAGGGATAATTAAGTTTGTTGTCAGGAAAACATCGACCTGCAAGAACTCAACTTAGATAAACGCCAACAGACGTTATCGCTGGTTTAACCATATTGCCTGAAGTAGATGGTTTGTTAGCACTGTACTGAATCGTGTGCTGTGCTGAAGGCGTTGGATGTTGCCTGCGATTGCGGGATAGTACGCGAAGTTGTTCACCGCGTAAGGGAAACATTTTTCCCGTTAAAAGTGTTTACATATCCCGCTTTTCCCTCTATAACATTGCTTATCCTAATGTAATAAATGGTTTATTTTGGACAGAATCGCCGTTTTGACCACAGAAATTCTTGGCAGGACAACTATTTTTTGAAATCATTGCGGCGTGTTTTGCATGAAATTGCGCTATTCCTAACTAATAGACTTGTGGAGATTTTACACCTTCGGACGCTATTCATGACGTGCAAAAACTTACCTTCACAAAAATAGCCAAATATATTGACGCATAGCACAAGCGAAAATATTTTGAGGCTTCCTCGAAGAGCCGTAGACAGTTTCTCCTCACTTACTGTACATGGAACTTCGAGTTGCTGCTGACGCAAAATTTGGACCTATGACGACTAAGCGCACTATGCTCTTTTTCACGAATACTCTTGCTCTTGTACGTTCTTAGTAAGCCGGCTGCTGAATCATTACTGGTGAAGCATAGAAGACATTCGCACATCCACAATATGTGCTTGTGACGACTGTCGGCTGTTTCTTGCACCTGCCGCCATAAAAGAATCGACTATATTTTTATGGAACATTTTGTAGTTTAAAGTGGATGATAGTTACTAAAATGCACGAAACAATAGACTTTTTGTGAATAGGGAAGAGCTAAACTAGACATTACAAGTTAGTTGCAGTTCAGCTGGGCGATGTGTCTGTTAGGCCCAGAAAATGTAAAACCGTCGCTTTCACAGATTTGAGTCTAAAAATACGTGTGCTTACTACACTGACTCTGTGCATACGTAACGTAGGGTTGCCATACGTCCGGGGTCCCCAAACATGTCCGGAATTTCCGTGATAAAATTTGCGTCCGGAATTAATTTTTTTAAATGCTCCAATGTCCGGAATTTTGACAGTTAGCAAATTACGTTTAACTTGAAACAATGTGCATGTGCTGTGAAGATGAGAACTTCAACTTTTGCGGTGGATTGGTATAGTTGTAAGAACATACTGAAAAATACCGTATAGCGCTTGTTGTCGCTGAAATTAGCCATTGAGAGTGTCAGGAATTTTGCTTCTTCAAATATGGTAACCCCAACGTAACGTGACTTTGGTTGCCGTGAATGTCCTCGACATAAAAATAACTACATTTTTGCGAAATTTTGCGGACCGAGGTAAAATAGCGAAATATTTCGGGAGAAGTGAAAACATCTTTGAAGAACACAGTTCCATCCGTTTCTGCCAACACAAGATATTGCTCATATTCAGTCTGTTCTGCAATCTACAATATGTGCACATTGCCAGGGTTAAGCAACGAAAAATGTTGAGCGGAAATGAGATAAAAGTGGAGCTTATTCTGAAAATACATAGTCCGAAAAAGTGCTTCCTGTTTGGGTCGCTCCCTGTTGATTTGCTTGTCGATCAGTACAGCCCAACTCACGGTTCAAACCGGGTGGCTCGAGCCCTGTTATATACGTAAAGGTTGCGTTTACGTCAACGAGCGTCATCACTAGCATGTGGTTTCTCGTAAATTGATTCGTTTAGGATAATCTATGCGCGAAGTCATGTTATATGGGATATTTCCAGCTCAAGACTCTTGCTCGATGACTAGCTGTTCGTGATTGAGCCTGCATCAAGTCACTGAATTCAAATAATCGCTTGTTTCAAATCATCGCAGCTTTCGAAATTTTTTTTGCATCTTTAGCATCGGTTCAGCGCGAAAAGCAAGAGCTTTTTGTAAATTTTTTGCTATTCACCAATGACTGGTTTCACGGTGACACAGCTTGGGGAAAACTTTCGCAAAAGTATCACAGAGAGTAGCCCAGGCTAAAGAAGCCTGGTCATCTCACATTCTNACTTCACCATGCGTTTTGGTCCGCCCAACTTAGTTTCAGCACTGCCGTCCAATTCAAGCCAGACCATTGTGTACATTGCTTGGAACACGTAGTAGCAACTTATCTTAGGTGAACCGTGAAAGTACAACAATTTCCTGGAAACGTTTTCTGTTTGACAGCAGAGCGGTAGAAAACACATTTACTGCGGGCATCATGAATCGAATGCGATATAAAAACGCGAGATACAATGGTTTATAGTGTACGATCTTGTAGTAGGCTACATCTCGTAAAAAGATGCAGGCATGCCAACCTTCAAGCAAGTCACGCTCAAATGTGTTTGTCTGAGAATATTCATTTCGAGCCCTTCTGTTGACGCTTGTTACGCAAGCGGCACGTGATCTGTAAAGGGCGACAATCAGATTTTCCTCAGCAGTATAGCGCATGCTGACACTGCGTGAATATGTTTTTGGTATGAAACAGCATTTTTAGCAAGCCAGTTTCCAATGGATTTTCATTTTGCCTAGAACTCATCACGACGTTTAATATCACCATGTTGCTGGCAAATACAGGCTAGCTGTTTTTGTGATGGAAAGTAGTGCTTTGATTCATAATAGTTGCGTGCGCATATGCAACAGGAGCTGATTGCATCTAACGTACTATTTTACCAGTCGTTTCCACCACAGACTTTTTTCGAAAATGACACATTCGGGCCTAGCCGAAACGGAGCTGCCAGTTTTCCGCTTTAAACCTAAAAGACGAGCAACAAATAGCAAGTTGCGTTTATTTTCAAATAAGGGTCTTATCCCAAGACAGGAGTGTAGTAAAGTGCGTGCTTTTCAAAAAATTTGAATTAAAAAATATTGATATGAATTTACGACCAACGCAATAAGCTGTGCCTAGGATATGAAAGCACTTTTGAAATCTGCTGCAGCCGCATCCAGTGCGAGTTGTGATCGCCGTGCAAACCTGCCGAAGCAAGAAAAATATTATTGTTAGCACATTTTGTGCATAAAAGTCTTGCCACATTGGAGTAAGGGTTTTGTGAAAACACAATTTACTTTTTTCAAGAGAAGAATATGTACCATGTTGGTCCTCAGTCTGTTCAAAAACTACTATGGCCAAAATCGTGTTCTCAAATGTAGAAAATGTTGTTTGAATTGCGCTACTGGTACTAGGAGCGCATTTAACGAATCCTTCCGGGATGGGTTGTATAATTGAAATAGGGCGAATTGAAAAGTTTTTATGATTGTTGACTCGGCGGTTTCTGCGCACATTTGCATCAGGAAGTGCCACCCGTGATTGAACCTCCGTGCGGGAACAGGAACTTAAAATCCCCAAACATGTTTATCACCAGATTGCGGCAACTCACGTGACCGCCAGCCAAGCACGACACTCGTAATCGCTTGAAGCAGGAATGCAGGTCAGCGAGTTCAAAATAGCTGTTCTGATTGGTCGACATGCTCGCAAACGCGGGCGGGGTTCCCCACCGTCGAAGGCTTCGGGTCGAAATTGTCACATACAACCGAAACTAAACGTTCGGCACAAGAAATTAAGCTTCAACTTTGCTTGTTCATGTTTCTGCGCATCCGCTACGTGATGCAGACAACGTAGTTTATAAATTCGATTCTTCCTCTGCACCCAAGCATTTGCTCTGTCGCCGTATTCAATTTACAAACTATCTGGCGGTCAGGAAAGTGGATGCGTTGCACTATCGAACTGGTGTAATGAATTGTATTCATGACAAATAACGCGACGTAGCGATTGGTCCAATGTGTCTGTTGCCTGCGTACTCTGTTTACGCAACCGTGTTACGGAACTAAGGCCAAATCATTGCACCATAGAAATTTGCTGGTGTAACACATCTGCCATTCATCAAAACAAATCGCTGATCATCACAATGACGATGGAACTATATTACCCTATCCTAGCAGCGTCCCAGGTTAGTAGTGTCTACCTATACGGCCTTATGCAAGAATTTTGGAAGGTCTGTGGTTTCCGTATTCACCTTTTTCACCATTTACATCGCTAGGAATTGCTAAACAGGCAATTTTAAAGCATGTTGCTGCATGTTTTGACCAACAGCAGTCTACAACTGTCGGTGTATGTAAAAAATTAATTAAACCTGAGAGTACGCACATCAAAAATCTTAAAATAGCGCAAACAGTGCACCGTGAGCTGAGTATTGAGTGGCAATATGTTGTGACGATACTGGCTTGGCTACTCATCAAAATTACGGTTTTTCATAATCATTGCATGTAGCAAAACTTCTGCTTACCACGTCAGGCACTCACAAACATTTACTGAAAAAGCAATGTTTTCCCCGCGTCAATGATTGCTGACGATGTCTCGCAGTTTCACATCACCTTGGCTGAATCATCGTGCTTCGCGACGGAAGCAAACAAGTTGGCGGGTGGTTTCCCGGAACAAGACTAATCGGCGGTAACCCAAAATAGGCAGCATCGACCCAAGTTATTGAATCGTTTTGACCCAACTCATGGCCCATATTGTCTGCTGAGTTTTTCTATCTCGACCGTCTATCGATTGTACTGCTGGTATTTGTGGGCGCTTTTCCCATAAGTGCGCTTTTCTTCACAGGCTCACTGGTTGCTTGCTTAAACCCTTAGCAACAGTCAAACAAGGCTATTTGCGCTGCCGTGTGCTGCACTCAGATGAACTTATACGGCCGTCGGTTTATCGATTCGCCAGTGATGTTGCAATTCTGCGCTTCTTTACGCGAAATCGTGTACTGGCGAAAATGTTTTTCATACCTTTGGCCGAATTTTGTGAACCCCAACCAACCCTGTTGCTGTTGTTTTTCTGATGTGTTTACAAAGTCGTTGTAGCTTGGATCTACCCGTTTTTGAAAGATGCCAAGTCGATAGAAAAACAATTCGACATTTACTATTGTGACCTGGTCTCTTGCTTTGAGCAAACAATTCCGAGCACATTCTGTTATTGCGCTTTTCCAGTGCAGGACGTACAACGAATGTAACTGAAATAAACGGAGCACATAGAACTTGGCCTCTTTGCCTGGATCTACATGGTAAAACTCTTGTTATTTCTAGAACTCGTTTGTTGCTTGGGCATTTCGCTTAAGACGTCGTACTACAGTGCTTTGCCGCCAGCGGGCACACCTTTCGAGCACTCCACAAAACAGACTTCCTTATTTTTTTCTGGTCCTTGTTGTTTTCAGCATCTGGTTCGTTGGTGTTATGTGCTGAACACCGTTTATTTATTGTGAATGTTGTCAACATGTGATGACGTGACTTGTTTGGTTTTTGCGGCGTCGGTGTCGTGCCGGCGATTTAAACTGCAACGCTTTGCTGACAATGAAACTTGTCCGTCGAGTAAAGTGTCAGCATTCAACGAAAGGGACGTTGAACAGTTGCTTGTGTGACAGTCACACAAGTAAGATGGTTACTAAAACAAAGTTTCTGTGTTGTTCATCGTGGTTGAGGCTTGTGACGGTATGGCCGGAAGCAGACAGTTTGTTACGAAAATGGTTGACACATTTTGACTGGCTCAGCAATGTTTTGCATTTCCAATTTCCTCAATTGTTATGAGTGTTAGGAGGTATGTCACTCTTCAGAAATGCGTCATCCGTTTTTGCGCCATTGGTACAATTAACGCAATTTGAATGCCACCCGAAACGAGCTAAACTTATATATCGTGAGAGAAATGCTCTTGGTCCAATATTATTTTTAGTGGTAGTTCTGTTGCAAGAAGTTTGCCAACTTACAACAACTGTTATTTAGCATTGAAAGAGTTTGAATGAGTTTCGTGGATCACGTACTACACACAATCGAGAAGCCAGGGATATGGATTTTGAAAGTTTTTTTTAAGTTGGACCAGTCCTGTCGCTACGGGGGGCTGTGGCTAAGACCACCAAATCCCCCCCAAACAAAGCTCCAATCCCCCAAATTGAAACATGAAACACGATAAATCAGTGGAGTTTATGTCAGCTATTAGAATGTCAAGCCCCCCGCACAACGCCAATCCCCCCTATTGAAAACTGTCTGGCGACGGTTCTGAGTTGGATAAGGATGACCTTGACCTGTTTGGTAAATAAGGTAGAACTTCAGTTAGGGGGCCAAGTTGTGAAAGGTGCTTCAGAGCAAAAAGGGGGTGCCGAAAGTCGGAACATTGTGTTTTTGAGTGATATCGTGGTTCGGAAAAAGTTATTGTCATTTGCTCTTCATTTCATTTTTAGGTAAAAATTGCGTAAAACCCTCACAAAATTTTGCGAAAATTCCCAACATGGTGACGCCGAAAGCATTTTTGTCTCAGGCGCAACTTCACCTCGGAACGCCAATGAGTATGCCCCTGATCGAATTGACAAATGCAAGTAGCCTACAATTTTTGACCAAATGAACCATGGAAAGCTCGTATCAGTGTGCCCGTTCGAAAGACAAAGCTTCTTTGATCAGTCAAGTGGGGTTTAATCCTCTGAGCAATTAGGAGCACAGGCTCTACGCTTCATTTGGTAACACGCTTATCGAATCCGCAAGATGCACCAATCACGACATTATCACAGTCATGAACTTGACCAATTCAATCCGAATTTGGGTGCTGCGATAGGTTAAATGACTGTCCGAAAAACTTGCGCTTTTGAGTTACGGAATCCGTTAGCTGGAGTATCAACAGCGTTGGGTTTACCACACTTGAATGAACTTACATTGCTCCCGTCAGGCATGCATTGGTGTTGGCTGCTATTGTCATATGATAGCATATGCACCGAGTCTACTTCTCATTTAAGCTTTCACTTTGTTGATAGGGCTGGATGCAATCGGCCTGGAGACGGTAACGCGCATGAGAAACGAAATTGTTTTCTGCAGCTTTGGAGTTAATCAACCGGTCAAAAGACGAGCGGCACGGCATCGAGTTGAATTATTGTGACACTGGTCCAAAAACCTTCATCTGGAATTACGGTTGTAATTACCGCTTAGTCCGTTCATTGTCAAGTACAATTGCCAATGTGGGTTATATCAGGGTGTTTTTTAAGGCGTTTTAAGTACCCGATTCGGGTCCCTAGTACTTCAAATCGTGTCCCTAGAATCAGAGAAAATTATCATCGGGTCCCTAAAATCTGAGAAAATCGGGTCCCTTGAATCAGAGAAATCCGGTCCCTACAGATCCATACCCGGTACCTAACATTTTCCTTAAAAAAACCTTGGTTATATTCAACCTTCTGATGGGTATAGAAAACCGCTGAAGATGTAAAGCGCGCGGAATCGCTTTCCGACGAGCTGGTTGCTGAGTGGCCTACAATCCAACATGAATCTCCCACCTATTGGGCCCTTGCAAACTCGGAGCAACAGCGAAGCAAAGTGGTTCTGACTCCTTCCTCGGAAAGGTTTTTAGTCGTCCTGCCAAATCGAGTTCGAAAGGTTTATGAATAAATCATATGGTCATGGAAGTTGTCCCTGTTAGTGGGCAAACGCCTACCGGGAACGACGAGCGTTGATGCCAATTCGCTTACTGTCTTTAACAGAGAGCCTTGCAACATGAATATTGCATTGAAGCAGTCGATATGCTGGAAAACCTGGTGAAGAATTTCACACTTGTCGCATAGAAGTTGACATTTTTTAGGAAACTAAATGTTTCACAGCACTATCCATCTGGCCAGTGTTCCAGTTAATAATGAATAGTTAAATTCGAGCCATGAAAAAAGTATTCTGATTTAAAAGTAGATCAACTCTGTCACTTAGCTTAGAGTCAGTTTCAACAGTGGAACCGATTGATTTCACTCATATTTTTGTAAACATAGACCCTATTTTAACTGCTGCGCTTAGGTAGACCCAAGCCTGATTAAAAACGTTCCGTGAAAGCAAAATCTTAAGTGCAGTAAACGTCAGTTTGCATTTATAAGTCATGTCTGTGATCGATAACATTCGTAACACCCTCTCTGCATGGTCAAACCCAACCTACTAGAGAAAGTCTTTGTATTTGTCCTTCGCATCGCTGCCACACTGAGGCAATCCCGCAGTCTGTACTGATTGTTGGCAGTTTACAACTGCATGGCTAATAGCAGGCCAGAATGGCTAGTCGCCCATAACGGCTGTTAATGATATGTCCACGGCACACGAGTGGGCAATTTATTGATCGATTGTGACGTAATAAAGCCGTTCATTTTGCCTGTCGTGCTTGGTGATTTTCCGTGATGCCGGTCGGTTTCCTGAACCCGTCTCGTCCGTTTCTGCTCGCATGGAATGGATTTAATGGAGAGCTCGTTCTCTAAACCTCCTTGCTAACCCTCAAGGGCTATCAAGGGGAAGGGTTTGTGAGAATTTGCAAACTGGGTCAACAATGTCAATTTGTTTACTTCAGGCCAGACTGAATCAACGAGAACCACGTTTTTGAGGGAGAACCACGTTTTTGAGGGAAGAAGAGCACAAACAAATTTCAAAATGCTTGCGATCCGTGCGCACTGCGCAGTTATTCCCAACATTGTGTTGTGTGCGTTGCGTCACTAACGCCAGTCGCTCCTATTTTCCAAAAGTCTGCACGCGTTTGCTGTCTGTATCCTGGCCGGCGTAAGGCGGTGAATTGTCACCTTCGTCAAATATGGGTTGATCGAACTTTTCAAGAGGTTAAAATTTGATCATGTGAAGTTGACCGCGCACCACCAGTGCCTTTCGACATTTTTTGTTGTAACATGCATGTTGGCATACAGTAGTCCAGGCATTTCGCATAGGGTTTGAAACAGAATCACTCCTTTGCAACGGCTTTCATGATTATTTTTCGTTCGAACACATCAAAAGACAACGGGAAACGCGTAAGTAACCAGAAACTGCCTTCGCTCCGATACGCGAGCGTAATCCAGGCTTTGGTGAGCAGTGCAAAGAACAACCTAAAATCAACGCCGCGGTTTATGTAAAATGTGCCTGCGGGCCGTACTGTGGATATCCCTGGTCTAATAAGTCAACTTCCTGCATTTGATATGATAGGAACATTTAATGCTAAAACCTGAAAAGCAATACAGCAGGGATCAGCTCAAGGTTAGACGCCGTGGTGTTTCAAAGAAGGGCTTTTTCAATGCTTTACTGCTCGTCACGAAGATTATCTGCTCAAGCCACCCGGAACACTACAGCATTCATGATTGTAAATCTAAGACGCCAGAGAAATTTTACGACTTTTAATGCTATTCGGATAATCGTTCTGCACTAAATAAATTGCAACAGGTTCGGTGAGTTAAGCTATATCGCGATCCGTCGTTTTTGCTGTGCAGTCATCTCAACGGCGCCGTTGCCTGGAGCCTGTCTATGTTTTTTTGACGGTTGGGCTGTGGCAAGTAGGAGATATTGGGCGTTATGCGTCATGTAGCTTTTATCGCTTCCCGTGTATTGTCCTCACAAGACCCGATTCGTAACGCGGAGACTGTTGAACACTTGCGCAGGTGCGACTTCGCTTTTACCCCATTGGATACGTGACTTTGAAAGCGAGACTGGGTGCTTGAGTTGCGCAATTATTTCCAATACCCTCTTTTGTTTTGTATACAGTCACGCTGCTCAGCTTGAACCAGTTCATTCTCACCGCGAGAACCACAAGCTGCGTTGTTTCGATGCAAAAAATTGAACGGTTCTTTTACAGATGCTTGTTAATAGATCTGTTTTGGCGTTGTATGTGATGCTTGACACTTATACCTAATTACTAAGAAGTCAAGGGTCTGTCTTAAGCCGCGTCGAGCGATTTTCGACGGACTCCGTCTTTACCTGATACCCAGTCTCGCATCAGATATCGGTTTAGGTATCAAGCGTATTAACTGGAACTCCACTTACTTAAAGATATTGCCAGCGAAGGATTACCGAATTGCCTTATCGCTACTACTTTTCTCAAGCGAAAACTCTAACACGTACGTGCTGTCGCCAGGTATAGTTTGTACCACGGCTGGGGAACCTATTCACTCAGGCCGCATGAATTGTGCAATATCGTTGGCGGGCCACAAAAAATGATAATTTATCTTAAGATTCCACCTACAAATCTTCCTAAAAAATCAGGAGAGGAGTAAAGAGCGAGAGAGACTTCACTTGACTTAGTGTCCAAGTAAAGTTTCTGCATATCATGTAGTTCGTTTTGACGCAATGCTTTTTTGTAACTTGGGTAACGAAAATTCTGATGTGGGCCATGTTAAGTGTTCAGGCGGACCGCATTTGGCGCGCCTGCCGCAGGTTTGCCACCCCTGACTTTTACCGACAAAAATCGCTTTCCAGTGGTCAATAAGGACCAACGAAGATTTGCCGACTCCCTATTTTCATAGCAATTTATGAGACTAGTTAGAATGACTTGTGACATCTGCAGTTACTGGCGTAGCAAGAGAAATGATATTTTTTCAAGATTTAATGACAATAAAATGACAGCTGCATCGTATCTAGGACGCGTGCAGCCGCCTCGGATCAGGTTACATGCTTGTGCACCAAGCGGAGATCATTCACTTGCTAAGCTTTCAGTAGTGCGAGACTTAGTTTATTTTTGTTGGAGATTGGTCTCCGAAGTCCTGTAGATACGCTATCTATTGGCGCACTCGATCGATCAATGGAAAACTTGCTTGTGGAATTTGTTTTTCTTTTTGACCACACAACAACCGCCAATGACAGTTTGAAGAACTGGTACCTTCATTGTTCTTCGTGAACGCTGAAAATGCGAAGTCTGCACTTTTTCGAAACAACTGAAAAACTTGGTTTTTCATTACAAAAGTATATGTTTTTTTAGAAATATGTATGTGTTGGCGACAAAGTTAAGCACAAACATTACAATCGTCAGTCACTAGGTGGATACCTTCTTGCGTTGGCTGATGTTGTTTACGATGAAAAAGTTTTCGTGCGTCTTGATAGGATTAGGAATGTACAATTCCTAGCTAACAAAGCGTTTGCTGCTTGAAAAATAAATTTTAATAGTCAATCACTTGTTGCAATTCATTGCTTGTTTTTGTGCAACCACTCTTTGAATAAACGCGTCTTTTCATTACCACTAAATAGTTTGTTCGGGCGTGCCGTTCAGAAAGCTATCGGCCTGTGTTGCTTCCCAAACCGAAAAGTGCATTCTTGAATTTTTGACAGACCAAACCTGATGTGGCTTTGCTCTTCCATCGCGTGATGCTCTTGACCATTGCTTGTTGATTGTCTGGAGTTCGCTGCATGCTTGAGCAGTGTTGACAGCTCAACACGCGTGCAATATCCTTACGGGAACGTCATGGAACCAGAAAAGCGTGAGAATTTCGGACCGAAAGAATCGACCTGACACTTGTGGAAGCTTAAAGCGAAGTTGGCCGCTTTGGTCGAGAACGATTACTTTTTATTAGTTTAGCGTCGTTATAAGGGTTGGAAAAAAACAGGCTATTCTCGCTTCGGTAAATGGTGACATGTGCATAAAAGTTGGCAGTAGGCTATTATGTCTCATTCTAAGAATCGATGTGAGCCACTGCACCAAGTTGATGTACCTTGTTGACGTCCTGCTGTGGTTGTCTCGATGTGTCGTCAGTTTACTGAAGAAAGCACCCAAGTGACTTGCACCAGCCTGACAAGCGGTGCGATAAGGCCGCCGATATGTTGACACCATGCTGTTTGTGCTGAAACGAGGTGCTTTATACGTGGTCTGTACGAACTGACGAATTTCCTCGTTTGCCTTCAATTCGATCGCTTGGAAGGATATCCAAGCCGTTGCGCGCTGAAGCGTTTTACATAACTGTTGAAAATAGGTGTCTTCATTGAAGACATGACACACGTGACGTGACACAGAGGTTAGCACTGATCTTCTTAAAATAGCGCGGGATTCCCCAATATTTTTGTCAGATTCAGTTAATTGGGAACCGCATGAGTTATCGTTGGAATAAACAGACATTTAATTTACGTTCGACGTTTACTCACGCAGTATCAGCCAATTTCTCGCAAGATTAATTTCATTTGGTGAAGCGCTGACGCAGTTTGCACGTGCGCGCTTCACCGTGGGTTACTGTTATTTGATGGGAGGAGCTGATATTTCAACCAATGAACCGTTGGCCCCACCCACAAAGACTACGGTAATGATGATGCAAGGGAATGACAATGTATCAGGCTGATCTTTACTCTTGTAACACAAAAACTGCTGATTCATTGTGTTCTTTGCACGTTATTGACTTATAGCGTTGCAGATTTCGGTAAAAACTGTGGCACGCTGCTGACATCAGTTTCCATTCCCTGTCGCTTGATGAGGTTAGTTTAGACAAGCACTGACGTCACCATGCGTCAAGGATATTGAGAACCCTTTCGTTTTTGCGTTGCAAGGATTAGAAATGTGATTCAAAAGTTTGTTAAGAAGCAATATGTGTTCGGCTTAAAATACTCCAACATTTGAGTAAGAGAAATAGTTTAGTACGGTTCTATTAAACTTACGCGTTATATTTTTGTCGAGTTGCAATTGTTCCTGGTCAAAGTTCGCACGATTCTGCTTATGATAATGACAACTGTGTCCTTGGTATGTATAACAAAATGCGAAGTCTGGTGAACTCGGCTAACCGACTATCTTTTGGTTGTTAGGAAACGATCCATTACAATGTGCCACTGTTGCTCAGGCTATATGTTCCCGTCTCTGAGAAACCGATACTGCTGTTTTTATTCCACTGACGTTAGTTTGCACACTCAGGCGTTTTTGCTGATATTAAAGTAACTTAATTAAAAGTAGTATTTGCGAACGGACGCCTTGTGAGACCATAAGCTCTTATTGAAATAGAAAGGACCGTCACAGTTGGTGATTCGTCTTTCGAACGGAACCATCTTTCCAGGTTTTGTCAAATGTCATGAAAACTTCCACAAAGTATAGTGAACGTTCAATACTCTTTGTAGTGCTGAAGCGTTTTGAAACTAATTCGACTATCATTACTTTCACGGAAAACCACTTCGCAACCTTCATTGCGACAGACCTACCATCGTAACCCATTTCGGAATGTGTTCATTATTCCAGTTTTGTCTACTGCGCAATCCCCGGCCTCGGTGTTACTCAGCGTCGCGTGAAAGCAATTTGTGCCCAGCAGCCCAAGAGCAAGTCACCTGCGACACTTTCGACTGGTCGTAAATCCAGTTTGATTTGTATTCGGGTTTCCGTTACCCGGGGCATAAATCAACGAACCGTCACTTTGCGTCAGCGCTGTTCACTACAATGATGCCGCCACAAATGTATCAGCCTCGATAGACTGCTTGGAAGCGCAGCCCGTTGCACCTGCTCGTAGCTAAAGCTTATTTTTTTAGAACTACCCTTGCGAAGTCTACAATTTGATTTGGGGCACGGCTAAGCTTGTGGGCGCAAGAAGTTGCGCGTGTCCAACCGCTCGCTACGCCCCAATGTCCCTGGACAATAGCGACTCCCAAAATTTGTCCCCGTGAGTCTATATTTGCTTATCGCTACACTCCTGTTTCCTATCGTCACACTGCCATCTGATCGAACGAAGGGCTCTTGATAATACAACGATTGACGTAACAAAAGGCACTCCCCTCGCAACGTTAACGATGTCTCGGCGTTAGTGCTGTTGTAACTGCCTGTAGCGATTTCGGTGTTCTAAAGCTAGGGTGCAATTTTCCCAGTCGGCGTTCTTTCACGTCGAGAATACTGTAATACCACTTACAACATAACAGCTTCGGCAACACCCAAGTTCTGCGGTGCAGTCACTGGGTCGATTTAATGACGTTACTGCTCTGCGCGTGGGTGTATTGTTGAATGCAAACCCGAGGATCGTCGTCACGCTGCCAAAGTGGCATGCGAACAAATGTCTTCGTGCCTTCACGAGTCACGAGAGTTTATGACAAATAGCCTTCGTATAATTGTGCTGAAGCAACTCTTGATCAGCATCACATGTTTATCGTACAAAGTTTTGAACCAGCACTGATATCACACTGCAGTTGACACGTCTATTTCAGTTTCCCTGCAGCATTGCTTGTTGACGATTATCACATTAATCCAGTTGTGCTAAAGACCACTGAGCATGACTAATCTAGATTTCGTTTTTCTTTTTCATATTTGCGTCGTCGCGAACAATTCTCCGTTTGACGTGTTGCTTTGGAACAACACAAATCTGATCACGACGTGGTATGCAAACTTCAGATAAAGCAGGTAAAGCATTTCGGGATCGTTTGTTGTTGCAGTGAGCCTAGTAATGGCTGTGGTGACGATATAATGTGTTTTTTCATCGGAAACCTCTGCCGCAGTTTGCTGTGAATGAGCAGCAGTTCTTTTTACCAGGAACCAAAGCGCAATCATTGCTTGTGTAACATCAGTAATGGCAAACTATATGCAAATATCTTTGGTTTTATTTATAGCTTGGTTCTTGAGCTAAAATTCCTTATTGATCAGTCAAAGGATTTCACATGAGAAGTAGTTGACTGTCGAATCAGCATAGGCTTGGCTGTCATGAGAATCTTCAAAAATCTTATGACTTTGGTTTGTTTCAGTCATCCGGCAGTTAGGCTGTGGTATTGCGAAAAATATCAAACTAACATTTAAATGGTTTGAATTTCAGTTGCTTTTCATGAACCTTAACTTTATTCTCATCATATTGATTGATCCCCAACCTATTTTAGCAAAACTACACTGTTCGAAAGGTTCCCTGGCTTTCACCGGTGTTGTGGGTTGTCTGATTGGTTCAACAAAAAGTAAACCTTGATATAGTCAGCATTCACGGTGTAAAGCAGGGGTGTGCAACAGGCGGCCCGCGGGCCACAACCCGGCCCGCCAAGACATTTCGTGTGGCCCTTGCCAACGCTCTGATTTTTCCCATCATGCATGAAAATCCTAATCAGACAGTTTATGTTGAAAAACTAAATTTTTCGTGTGGCCCAGCTAGATGCCTGAAGTTGGTTATATGGCCCAATGACAAAAAATGTTGCACACCCCTG
>JGI24021J15306_10000709_pt1 | contig 28100 bp, 21 predicted proteins | sample Ectturendosymbi1_FD_15306 | JGI IMG/M metagenome (IMG submission 15306) | reverse complement strand
TGGTTCTTCCCCATGTGACATAATTATTAAGATACTTTGCTTTGTGTTGTTTGACTCAGTCCGATGTTGTCTTCCGTTTCGTGCGCTAGCTTTTCTCGCAACACAGCTTGCTTACTCCCACCACAGCGTTTAAAGCGAACTCGTGGCAGGTTTAAATGCGTACCACAGAGACTTACTGCCCACACATGGCTTACTATTTTTCTCTACCGTTGTTAGTCATTTCACCATGAGTTCATTTTTAGTTGGATAAATTTTCTGCCATTAGCGTCAACTAGTTATGTGTTCCAGTCATTTCTTTATTTGAGCAAACGTCTTTTTAATTTTTAAGATAACACTTTTCTTATTTCATGAGTCACAGTTTCTTTTTGTCGCCACTAGTATTCTTGACGTCAGTCAGTCAGTCAGTTTGTTAAGCTGTTGTGATTTCTGAGCTTGTGTTACGAAATTTTGATTGTAGTCTTGAGTTTGTTTTTTTTCTCTGCTGTTACTTCAGCCTTTCAACTTTTCACCCGTGAGCTTTGCTTGCAATTTTCAGGACTGAGGATGCGTAATTTTCGTGAAATCGATTTCCTATTAAAAACTTGCTGATCGATTCCTTGCTTACACCCCATCGTGGAAAGTACATACTTGAATACATCCCTGCGCCATGGTGGAAAGTACATTCTTTCTCTCATTATCTTTTTCTCATAGCGCAGGACACGCAGCGTTCCCTTCGCCCTGTCGTCACAAAGCTTATTTCCCGAGCAATTCATCGCAGTGGCTTTACAAGATTTGCAAAAAACACCCAAAGCAGTAAAATTAACATGGTTGCATACGTCTCCGAACACAAAACAAGGGAGTGAACACTTGTGTCTGAAGAGCACCGGACTCTCGACAACCGGCCCACCTTCGCAATGAAGCTGGAGACCTGCAACACGTTGTGGACGTGGCGTAGCCAACCACTGCTGTTGACCGCTTCCAGCCAGTTGCTCATGCTGTTGGTCGACTCTTCGCAAGCTGTCGCGTAAAAGAAAATGCGTGCTTGAGTTGTCCAACAAACAAACAAACATCATTAACATCAGGCCCTTCACCAGCGTGCTGACAACGAAGCAGTGGCCTAGCTGACGGGGGGAGGGACAGTGGTACGAACCGTCCCATCTGTCAAGCTAAATGTGAAAGCCGGACACCCCCTTAGCTTATATTTCGGTTTTAGTATTCTTTTGCTTTTCAGTAGGTTGTATTTTTTGCGTTTTTCGGAGTATTTCAGTATAGCCATCTACATCCGGGTTCACTATCATTTCTCAGTTTTTTTTTCTGAGTGTTAGCCATTGTGTCCCCTTCAGCTAAGACCCCCCCTGGCTCAAACCTCTGCTTACGCCACTGCAATGAAGTCTTTACGTTTTAGTGTACTTTCGTTTGAGCTTCGTCAACGTGACGTTGCCGGCTCTTGTCGCTGTTTAATTAAAGCAAAAACGCAGAAAACCTGCATGGCCGTGAAATGAAACGCAAAATTTTGGGTTTACCGGCCAGTGGGCCGCACCGCCTCCACAGTATTCGCGATACCGTGAAACGCAACACACCACACGCTCAAGCTTCTGTGCACTCATCGTTGGATGTCCAATCTCGTGATTTTATGAAAGACTTGCGAAAACAACGGCAAGCGCTTTGCTCGCCACTTATCGTGGCTTCTCTTTTTTTGGCAGCTGATTAATTGTTCATCATCAAGACGACGAATCAAAAAGGCGAAAAATATTTTTCAACCAGTCCCAGATCAACTTGAGGATATATTTTGTTGCCGGAAGGAAAACAGGTTTTCAGAGGAACGTGGCAAATGTGCAGATGACGGCGGAAACTTTTTGAAATAAAACCGCACTGGAATTCTTGTTTATTTATGGTTCCCATGCGGGTAGCACGATTTTCGAACGTGGTATTGTCCATGCCAAGACGCAAGTAGCCAACTTTCTGGGCAAATACTACATGCTAACGCAGGGGCAGGTCCAGGGGGGGGCGATCGCGCCCCTCCTAAAACCTACACAAGTATCTTTTTCGCCTTCATTTTGTACAATTCGGAAACCAGCATTTGCGGTGTAAGGCTAATTTGCCGTCTGTTGTTTTGTCATAGCAGTGTTGTGAAATGTACTTCATCTATCTTGCAGTAGTGAAGGGGTTATGAGACTTGACTACCTAATATTACTGAAATCGCCCCCCGTAGCTTTAATGACTGGATCCGCCCCTGTGCTAACGTCTAATCTAGCCTGTTAAGTCACATGAGCATGGGTGACAACAGGTATGAGAGTGCGTCGTAGTGTAGTTTCGCCGGAAGATTGCGCGTTTTCGAAACCAGTATCAATAACGTGTTATTCGTCACGTAGAGGTTTCCTTCGGTAATAGCGCCCACGGTTTGACCAAGTTTTATACAAGACGGAAAACGAGGCTGTTCGTCGATAGCACTAGTTAAGGACAGTAGGAATTACACACCGCAGCTTGGTTATGTGGCTGTTATAAAAGAGGGCTTTTATCGATATGCCAAAGTGCCAAAGCATCTCGAGTGGGCTTTATCAAAGGTTTGGACTTCTTTTGTGAAGTCAATAATTTTTTGGTTGTCCGCTTTCATGTGGAAAAGATAATAAAATTAGTTTGATATAGCATCTAACAGACGAGGTGCGTTTATGACCATTGAACAGCTCTAGTTTTTTTCAAATATTTTTAAACATTTTACGCAACTCCACGCATTCTCAGTCTTTTCCCATGTTTAATAGCCTGGGGAGCTAAAAGACGACAGCATCGCACATTTCAGTCGTTCGCACATATCGCTGCAGCTTAGGAGAGCAGCATGCAAGGCAGATGAAAGCTGTAACAAAGTTTAAACGACACCAATATACATAGAAAGAGACATGGTTGAAGCCAGGGCTGTAGAGACGGGGCCCGAGCAATTTCGGATGGCTGGTGCCGGAAGCTTGGGTGCCCGTTCAACCGAGTTTGTTGGGCAAGCGAGTTGTATGAATAAAACAGTGTTTTTTAATGGACCAAATCGCACCGCAACCGGAGCCAGAAATATTTAGAGGTTGGAGCCGGTGTCAAGCGAAATTTCAGACTTGCGAAATTTCTGGCTTCACGCCACATACCCATGCACAGAGTAGTATTCTACATGTCAAATACGCTGAGAAAACTGATGATTAGGGCTTAGGGATTCGTGTTAGGTAAGTGTGTGCCAGTTAGGGTGAGAAAACGAAAAATATTTGAGGTCAAAGACTTAGACCAAAATTGTTCAATGGTTAAAGTTATTCCCGTACTATAGCTTGTTGTGGGTACCAGACATCTAACAAAAATGTTTTAATTGACACAACGCACATGAAACAGTAATTGCCAAACATTATTTCTTTATTCTGAGAAGTAAAATAACTGAAAAACAATAACGGGTCAAAAACGTCGCTTGACACCGGAGCCAAAAAATTTAGATGCCAAAGCTGGAGCCGGAGTCCGAAATGTTAGCCCCGGCTTCGCAGCCCTGGTTGAAGGTATGATTTCGTTGTACAAGGATCCAACATGCAAATTATTAGGGTTTTTGTCAGTGAGGGTGGCTGCGACTAGAGACATCCCACCTGAAATTTGTTAAACTTGTATGACAAAATTAGCGTTTGGTAAGCGAGAAATGTACATTTTCGTGGTTTGATGGAGTTAATGGAAATTTTAAACTTCAGGCAATTTGGTGATGAAAATATCGATGACTTTTTTCATCTATCGTTGAAACTTGAAAGGAATTTGGGAAAATACAGGACAAAACCTGTTTCCCTTTACTTCACCCCCACTAAAACTATTTATCTCGCAAGAACGAGTTTTTGTGCTTGATAAACGTGACCCCTGCACGAGGCATCCGGGCCCCTTGACAACAAAAGGCTGGCTGCGCACATGTAACCGATAAATTGTACGTGGAAAGGAGATTGCATAGCCGGGCTCGGTACACAGATTAGACAAATGACTGCCGCATCCTACGAGTCACATGTGCACGCGAGCTCCTGCAGGAAACCTGTGTAACCATCGCTTCACCTGATGAACCATTGTACAGCAGGACATTCAATCATTATTGCCAAAACCACGTGCTATTTGCGCCTCGTACGCATTGTCGATCGCAGTCCAAGGTGTTCCAGAGCAGAGCCAAATTAACGCACCGTCGCACCTTTCAAGTGCGCATTTGTTGATTTTGCTTCTTTAACTTGGCGATGGAGTTGGTTTGGCGATAACTTGGTGATATTATTGAGGGTTGGCGATAATTTGGTGATATTATTGAGGGTTGGCGATAATTTGGTGATATTATTGAGGGTTGGCGATAATTTGGTGATATTATTGAGGGTTGGCGATACTGTTAGGGGTTGACAGAAAAGCACAACAGTAAAAGAAATAATCGTTTTGTCCCAATCTTAACAGTAAAGCAAACTAACCTTCCAGCAACTTGTTCAAGCTTGTCCGCATCACATGTATATTGTCGATGCCAAGGAAAAGGTATTTGATGTTTTCGTAAAAATCAGTGTTTTCGTATCCTTTGCCTTGAGCGCGATTGGCCACGGCGTTGATCTGTTTAAGAAACAGGTGAAACGTGATTTGGCGTTTTGTCTGCATTGCTATGGAGTAATAGCTTGGGCGCTTTATTAAAGGCGATCGTATCGCACATTTCGATGCATAGAAACTGCAGCGTGGTCGTCGCAGCAGCTGTGCCTTGAAATCGCTGGCGGTCCTTTCGTAGTTCGGCGACAGCGTGGAATAACGTGCATGCATGGCATTGTGTACCGTCTTCACTCCAACACGCAACGCAGTAGACTTAAGCATACACGGCAATAACAAGGAACACACGCAAATATACGAAAGGACACGAAGATAGATATGTGGCGGTAATAGAAAAGCAAACGCTTACATAGCGCCAACACGATTACTTTGATGAAACACAAGCATTAGGTATGTCGCACTAGTGAAGAGCACACGCATGAGTGGCTCCTAACACGGTTATTATGATGTTTAGCACCGCTGTGATCACTTCCAAAGTAGACCGATTGATAAATTGTTTGGGGGGGTGGGGCCGGGAAGGACATACACATCGCAAGGAGCACTGCTCACTAGAAGCGCTTGGATGCGAGCGGCAACAGTGAATGGACCAGCAGCGAACCTTATAGCGGCCAATTTCCCTTTAACTACTACGATTTCATTGCTTTCGCGCATAAAGCCAAGGGGCAAGAACGAAAAACGCGTCTGTGGTATTCCCCGACTTCCTGCAGTCACAAGTATCGGATTTCTAGTGGACCGAAACAACAGCGATTGTGATGCGATGAGCATCGACTGTGATGCGATAAACATCGCTTGTGATGGGCTGAGCAACAACGTTTTTCCGTCACTGCGGCGCATACGTTCATAATACGCAGGTGAAGTTTTGCCTTCGTAAAGGGAAATAAACTTGAAGAGAACTGCGTTGGGCTTCCAACATTCAAAGACTCGTCACAGTTTTCGTTTTTTTAACTTCGTGTCCCATATTTCATCAATAGGTTACGCAAAACGCTTGAAGGAGACGCAAGACTCCTTAGGCTACTATTTTTCGCCTTGCTCCCAGAACTGGAAGTAATGCCAATCAGGAAAGGAAATTTTACTGATTCCCTGTTTTTTGTTTTTTTTAAGAATGCTGTAGATATGTAAAGCATACCCTGCTTCTCAATGAAAAATTCAGGATTCTACTAGAAATGTTTGCCGATCCAAGTGTTTTGCTATGCAACTAACTGTAAATAAAATGTGAAAATTAACTACACCACCAGCCATAAACAAAATGAAAACGTTCACATTAATGGCTGGTATAGCGCCTTGCGTGGTACGAAACTAAAAACACTTCTAGGCTACAACCATTTTTTAAAAACGTTGGAAGTCATTCACTCTTTTGAAGGACATTGCATCCCAGAATAATACATTAAACCCCTCAATTTCCTATTTTCGGTAGATAAAGGTGTGGGCATACCAACAGTGCGAAAGAAGTTCCAGTCTTTTCAGTATTGCCAAAATATTTACTATAAACTGGGTTCTTTCGGTCATACACCGAAATGTTTTTGAAAAAAAAAATTAAGTCGTTTCGGTCAGAATGTCTCAACATATAGGCTAATGAACACTGTTACGGCGAGTTCCGATATAACTGTGAAACAATGACAGAAATGTCTCAGCGAAGAAAAAACCCAAACTATAAATACCCAAGTTATTTAGAACCAATTGCACTGAGTCCATCAGCAGCGAGCGACAACCGCGATAGTCTGCCTCACGAATATCGCCAAGCTGTCTACATACGAAACAAGAAGCAAAACCAAATTGCAGTTTAGCCTTGAGCATTTGCAAGCAAACATCGCAATGACTTTTGTCGTCGGGCGTCGATGTTTGAGACACTGTGCGGGAAGCTATCATTTCTCTGAACTGCCTTCAGTCAACGAGCAGCTTTGAGACTTTGTGATTTGCCAAGCACAGATAAACTGCCACGCAACACGGTTCAAGGCTAGGTTGTTTTTCGGTCAAAGACCGTATTTTTGCTTTTTTAATGACCGAAAAAAATTAAGTCACTTCGGTCAGAACGTCCGAAAATATAGAATAGTCAATACTGTTACGGCGCGTTTTAACACTGGTATGAGACGTATGAGACAAATGACCGAATGTCTCCGCGGAAAAAAACAGGTTCACGGTACAGTCGGACAAGGTTTGAAATAACACCATTGCGGGACAAACCCTTCCTGAACAACGAGCAAAACTTCGAGTCGCAATTTAATTGTAACATGTTACCATTGGTCGCGTGTCGACGATGTACATGAAATCCGCATTTTTTGACTTCGACCTTCGGATCAAGTCAACGTAAGCTTCGTCTTCGATTGAACGCGAGTTCAAACCAGCCATTGGTTGGCTGCACCTGGAAAAAGCGCAAGGTCTCATCTGACAGAACAAACAATGCACTTGATTTACATCAGTGGTTCCCAACTGGGGGGCCGCAGCACCCCAGGGTGCCATTTACAGTGCCCAGGGGCGCCGCGAGCTAATGCGTTTTTTAAATATATCATTAAAAATACAATACATCTTCAAAGTGTCATCAAACCTTACACCCAATTGCTATGGGTTCGCCACTGGGCGCCGCAAAATATAATTCTCTTCTGTAGGGGGCCGCAAGCTAAAAACGTTGGGAAACACTGATCTACATGGTTCGGAAAGGAACGAAGAACGTGTAACGAAAAACTGAAGTCCAACAAGCCAACAAAAATATGAAGTATGTTTCAAATGCAAATCGTGTAGCAAAATAATGCTATTCGATTCGTTTGTATTTCCCTGGTATTGCCGGACATGTAGGGCAGAACAAGGACAGATAAAAATGATTCTTTCCAATGATTATTTCAGGCCTTCGCCTGCCACCATTGGCTGTTTGCAAATAAATAGAAAGACAGATAAAAGGCTGAGTTCCAAGAACACTGCTGAGTTCCAAGAACACTGCTGTGTCCAACCTTCAGTATCTTCCAATTCCATACTGATACACGAAACGAAAAGCTAGACAACAATAAGTGAAGAAAAAAACGCTACATGCAATTTTAAGATATGCCGATGAAAGCATAACTGCGAGTAAAGAAAAAGGTGCAACACCTTTTCAACTTCAAGATGTTGACAATCGCAATTTTATATAGTACATTACTTTTTCGAAAGTCGGATCTTCACAGTTGCCAAACAGTCACAAACGCAACCACTGCTCAGTCCGAAGCGTTCTGTCTTCAACCAGAGAAAAACATTGTGGTCGAGGGACACAGTAACCAATAACGTCGCCTTCACAAAACATATCCCATGCCGTCTTGAGTCGCGAAAGTATTTGTTCCGCTAAGGCGCTAAGCAGACACAGTAACCGTTTACAGTGCAAACTTACCGTACAATTGCGGATCCGTTTTTGTGAAGGTACGACAACACAGGAAGGCGCCGCTTGCTCCGGAAGGCGGCGCTGCCTGCCAGCAAAGCCGGAGTAGCCAGGGATGGAATGCACAGGATCTTCGGATACGTCTCACACAAGCCTGCCAGGGAAGGAAGGGTGCGCTTAAGAATAACTGCCGTGCGTTTTTTCGAACGCGAAGAGTAATCGCTCAGAAAGACGATTATATTCACCATCCACGATATCGTTGTAGCTTGGGGAACCTTCTGTATGCACATCTTGAATAGCAAGGCTTGCAAGCGACAGAAGAGGTGCATGACTATTGACTGATACGAAAAACTGTACTGAATCTAGTGCCAATGCGTAGAACTGTGCGATTCCGTTTCTCATGACGAAACATACGAAAACGTTTGCAAGGGACTTATTGATCAATGCATTTGCCATTAGCTGTGAAACAAGTTGTCCCTCAAAGAAGATTCGATTTACGTCAGCTGCATTTGTAACTTATGAAGAAATCATAGCCTGCTACATTCCTTTACCTTCAGAAACCTTCTAGAAACGCAATGTTTACAAGAAGAGGTTCAGAATGTTTCACTAAATTAAACTCTCTTGCATTTAAACTTTTTTTTGGTGACGACAATTGCCGGAAGACTGAAACCTGAATTGTGGTTCTTGCCGGGGCGGTTGAGGTGAACGCACTTGCTCAAAGAGCGTTACGACGATTCACTCAGTGGCTGTGGATCGAACACCCAACCTTACAATTGAGAGCCAATCTATTTAAACTGTTGATATACAGTAGCTTTTTGCAATTAAATGCCGTACGCGGACTAACTGTTATCCGGCATGGACCAAAAACCTTCACACGATTTAACGTCACGTCGACCCAGATTTTGGCATAGTCATCTGAAATTTAACGTAACGATAGAAAAAGCTTCTGCTACACAAGAACGCAATCGTATCTGAATTCATCAGCGTTCAAGGTTTATTTTTAAAGAAAAGATCAAGTTTTTCTAATAAAGTTGTTGACTTGATTGCGCTCGTTTTCTTTTGTTGCTAAAATCTAGAAAGATTATTACCTGCTACTTACAAACACTTAAGTAAGACTTAAAAAGCTCTACGTCTAGTTTCTGCACATTCGCTTATAGAAGAACTGAACCAGTTCTTCAAAACACACTTATCTGGAGACTCATTAAAATGACTACTTTATTCCTGGTAACTGCGCTACTTTGGCATCGGATTATCTCACCAAATTCGTTGTTGATCCTACTAATTTTCCAAAACCTCGTTGGCAGACCCATTTGCAGAAACTGATTGTTTAAGCCAAACAGATCCCAGCCTTCTTGCTGGGTCAACTGATCTTCTCTGGGGTTGTAAGAAAAAGCATATAATTCTTCGGTTTTCACTGGAAAACACCACGTAAAATATGCTAAGGTTGAAATTAGCGCAAAGACAATATCGACAGCAGATCAAAATACAAAATACTGATTTGTTTAATCCTATTCAGTATACAAGCTAACCATGTGAAGGTGCAAATATTATGTTCCCAACTTTGTTTCTGCATAATCATGAATCTCCTTACACAAGACATGTTTGTCAATTTAACCACATATGGCCTAGCCATACCTGACAAAGCTTTTGACAGCTTTTCTTATGTTTGGTTTTCTTATGTTGTTAGTGACAGACAAGAATACCAAATTTTTGAAGCCAAAAGATATTGAGAAACAATTCCATAAACGTAAGTAGAAAATGTGTCCATAATCCAACACCACAAGCGTATTGAAAAGGAAATACTAGTACTTTTTAATAACTTACTGCAACAACAGATGAAAATCTATTCACTTGCATAAAGCATATCTGATATGAAACATTATGATATGCTTACCTGGTTTAGACAGCTTCAACAAAGAAGAATATAAATCATGGCAGTCTCGTTCTTCTGCAATAAGGAATGTCAGAACTTGAAATGTTTTGCATCTGCAAACCAAATCCGTTAGTTGTACTGCAAAAGGAGTTTTTTAGATCATCTCAGGAGTAAGACTTTTGCACAAATACCAACACATTTTTGGTCATGTAACACTAACGGAATTAAATTCCCAGATCATTGCTAACTCAGGTCAGGTCCATCACAGCTTGGCAACCACATTCAATTACAGCATCTTTGCTGATAGCAGTCACTTGATAGACCTGAAAATGAAACACTGTACACCACAAAGCAATTGGCAAATTTTCTTACTCAGTGAAATAGCTTCTGAACATAAACATCAGCCAATTTGCTCATATACACATTAAAGCAAAATCTAACTAGAACATCACATCTGTTTTTTTGTTCAATTTTCAGTCTTAGACTAAAATGTTTTTGAAATGACCGAAAAAAATTAAGTCATTTCAGTCAGAATGTCTGAAAATATAGGCCAGGGGTCTCCAAACTACAGCCTGCGCGCCAGATCCGGCCTGCGAAGCCATTTCATCCGGCCCGCGAAGACATTTTGTCAATAATGAAAAATTAATACATTGACGAAAAATTCACTGATTTATAGAAGGTAACATATCCCGGAACAATCTCATTGCGATGGAATGTCAGGCCCTTGAATTGCTGTGTGATAACTTATGTGGCCCTCGGACAAAAAAGTCTGATATAGGTGAATGAATACCGTTATGGCAACTTTTAATACAACTGTGAGACAAATAACCAAAATGTCTCAGCAAAAAATGACCACATTCACACGCAATTAGATAACCTGAGATTTGGTCTATAGGAAAAATTATTACTAATGTTTGTGAGTGACAATTCAACCTTGAGCAAGCTTATGCAAAATCGTTTGAAATTAAGTTCTTTCCATGCAGCCACCAATGGCACAGATACACAAGAGTCCCAGTAAAGCAAGCAGTAAGCCATCTTTTCTTGTTAAGACGTACTTCAACCTTTTCTGTTGTGGTAAATTGATTAGTGTCCATGTGGACAGATATACATGAAACCCTCATTGAATCCCTAAAAAAAACTCTGATTCTAACAAATGTGTACACAGCTTAGTTGCCAGATTGAAGTATCAGCAGCAGACACATGAACAGGTGTTTTTGTTTGAATTCAAACAATTCTAGACATTCCAGTTGTAATAAACTGGACATTATTTGGGTTTAAACACAAATAAACATTTATCAGTTTCTATTTTAGCATAATAACTAAACACTGTGGTGCATGCTGATCTAAATGATGCACATTTTTTTAACCTGGCATTAGCAATTGTCTCCAATTAATAATTACCTTGCTCTTCAGACAAGTTGTCCATTGACTCCAGTTTGTATGGCTGAACCTTGAAAATCACTTTAGTTGCTTGCAAAGAAACAAGCAGGGTAAGTCCAAAAAATATACTACATGTAAGTTTTGGTCAACAGTTCTGTTACTCCATGGTTCTCAAACTGTGCATCGCGAGGCCCTGGTTAATCGTTTAAATTTTCCAAGGGCATTGCAATAAAGTAAATTCAGTGCAGTTTTATTCATTGAGCTAATAACAGCAAAATTCAATGCAGTTATATATATGACTTTACCAAAGAACGGTTATTGTTCAAGTGCAATTATGCTGACAGTAGATAGCCTATAACTGTCGTTATTGTTTATTAATCCACAAATATTAAGTTGCTTTGCATCAGACAAATGAAGGGTACTGTAGTCAGTTATAAAGTGGATGCAAACAGGAAAATAATATTGCAACCTACGCATAAATCGGCGGTTGAAAATGACAGGCTTAAAAAGATATCTTGCATGTAGACTACAAATACAATTATTTGGGGTTTACGTTTATCTTGTAGAACGAAGAGGAAAACCTCAATGTGTTGTCTGCAGCAAGGTACTGACCAGTGAAAGCACCCTACCAAATAAGCATCATTTAACATCATCACATCCACAATTTGTGAAAAAGTCAGGTAGTTTTTTTTCTCGGGAAGTAATGATCTGGTGTCCACCTTTTTAAGTTTTCACGATACACCTACAAGCATGATAGAAATTAAATCACATTAACACAATTCCACTGAATCAACATCTAGGTAATTTAGAATGCTAACAGTACCGTATCAGTTATTACCTAGCATAAAAATAACCTGAATAGATTTAGCAAACGCCCTGGAGATGGTAATTATCCACAGCTACAGTATATCACTACTAACCAACTATTACTTTTGAGGTTGACACATGGTTAGTTCGAAATTTCAACCACCGAGATTGTAACACTATCTATCATAAGGAATCCTTTCTCAGCTAAGAATCAGACACTAAGATCTTACAAAGTATATATTTTGCCTAGACATCAACAGATCTTATTAAAGTATTACCAACAAAGGTTTAATGCTTCACCAAGATCGTAATACGCATTTCAAGTATGTGCAGTATACTCTATTGATGGGGCTAAGAGAAAAACTTGGAAAACTTTAATTTTTTCACACCCACAAACAAATTCATGCATTCATACTTTATAGCATTGGTTCTCAACCACTGTTCTATGAGCCGCATGCAGCTCCAAGAACCCTCTGTGCAGCCCTCAGCAATCTTTCAATAAAACGTCCATTATTTTTTGTAACAGACTTCTTTCTGCTATAAAACAAAATGTGTCATTTGACTTGTATTAACACGTTGGGTGCGACGCTGTGGCGTCGTGTCTAATACCTAACAGTGCGAGTCTTTGGCACAAAGCCGTGTCATGTCTGGTCACGAATTAGTTGCGTAGCGCGAGAAGGGCTGTCTGGCTTTAAATTGGTTTGTGGTTTTCGATTTATGTTGTGGCCATAACTTACAAACCAGAGGAGCTATGAAAAACTGAGATATTATGAGAAAACTTATTTCGTACCACCTGCAATGATGTCATTTTTTTATTTCTTCGGCGTCACTGTGACATATTAGGCCCACAGCACAACAACCACAGCCCCTAGTTGGTGCATACCGTTTGAAAAACACATTACCAAGCCATTTGCAAATGACGTTGTTGAAAGTTGGGTACTGTAATCATTGAAGTTTTTCCTATGATTCTTTTACAGCAAACCTCAATATGTACTGTTTTTCCCTGGAGCACGAGTGCAGAATGCAATGAATTGCAATGCGCCAATAAAAACAATGAATTGTAATTGCCAAAAAAACAAGGAATGGTTGTACGACACAAAGGCAAATTACACATGTTTCAAGATGATATTTTCTTGGAAGTATTTTGTGATGCAATGTCACAACAGAAGCAAGGTATCATGCACCGTGAAACCCAATATACAATACAACATAGTGTCTTTGCGTTTGCCACACTTCCTGCACAGTTTGCACTTTTGATGAGCCCTTTTCAGGGCTGTTGCTGGAATATCGCCATTTTCAACACTGAAACAATTCATTTTTATACCTAGAAATACGTTTTATTTTACCTGATTATGTACAACTATTAAACGTTCAGCAGCAGAAAACTAATTGCAAACCAACAACGTTGATTTCAGTGTGAAACGTCTTCATCAGAGCATGCAATTGTGGTGAGAACTCTGTGTTGTGGCAAACTGCTCCTCCGCTTATCTCTTCATTCTCTTAGTTGTGTGAACCCAATTGACCAAGAAAAAAGCGTTGTGAGTACCACAGACTAGCCACGAATGGCCTGCGTGATCGATTCGGTAGTAGATGAACGTTTCTGGTTGCACTTTTAAAGTGTATTTTGTAACGTAGGATCACGCCATGTCGCATGCCGTGACACGTGTCACAACGTGAAATGTAGCCATGCCGCACCCAACCTGTTAATATTTCTTTAGTGAGGCTCTCTAACAAAGTTGTAGTTCTAGATTCGGCTCCCTTCAGCAAAAAGGTTGAGAACCACTGCTTTACAGAATAATATCTAATCTTGCAGATGTGCAACAAATATAATATATATCTACAACCCCTTTGCATGTTATTACTCATCTGGTTTTTTTTTCAAAGAGACATTTTGGTCATTTTTTTCGCTGAGACATTTAGGTCATTTGTCCTATAGCAGCATTGAAACTCGCCATAACAATACACATTGCTCTATATTTTTAGACATTGTGACCAAATTGACTTAATTTTTTTGTCATTAAAAAAAATCACCATGATCAGTTGTTCTAGTGTGATGCAAGCAGTTTCCAATGAAACAAAAAGTTATAATGCTCAGACAAGAAACACATTTACATCTTGCATTACTTTGCAGATGCAGTAAGAAAATTTTGAATTGACAACTGGGAAATTTGATTACCATCATTTTGTTATTGAGAAAGACTAGATTTTACATACATCTACTCAAAAGCAAGTAACAAACAATGAACTTCATGAAATCATTTCTCTGAACAGGTCGCCATTATACACATTCTAAAATAACAGTATAGTCACCTTATCTTTAAAGGTGAGCCCGATTGGCCAAGACTAAGTTTTTCCACTGTTTGTATGTGTGTGTGTATGATCCACGTTTCATTTTGTCTGGCTGAGTCAACAAAAATCAAATGTGTTGCTGTCAAATATAAGGTGCCTTTGGTTGGTGTCCTTGAGTGCTTGTCCTTAAGACTGACATTTTCAACCTGAACAATTTTAACATAAAAACATAATGAATCAAATGAAACAAGCAATTAATTCAAAGCACAAGTTCATTGTCATACAAGAAAATAAAGACAACCACTGAAGTACTAAGTGGCCCAAAACAAATAGTAAGTATCATATTGTAAAACAAGCTCATTTTAGCTGTTCAAGCAACATGTCAGCATAAACTAAACTCAAGAACTAAACACTGAACTGGTTGCATGCAGTAGGCAAACATCTCAAACAAAACTCNNGATTGTGAACTTCTAGAAAAAGCAGACATTACTTTTGTTGTGTGTCGAGCAAAATTATTATTAGCTTGCAAAGTGTTCATGTGTTCTTTGTGTGATTTAGTTGCAGTGCATTTGTCCTCTGNGATAAGTGATGTATAAGGTCATAAGCGCAGAATTGCACTCTTCANCTAATTAGCATGGAAATGCAGGTTTACTGTTTCAAGCATTCGTATGTGCTACTTGTGTTTCCTTCACTCACTGTACACTACGTGCTCTTAGCCTNTGAATTGTAAGAATACAGCAGAGATCTAAGTGTCAAGGATTTGTCTTCTGATTGACTGAACAAGGTCACACATAGTTGCCAGTTAGATCGATCCCTATGCACAAAGTTGCTGCAGTTTGATTGATGGATTTATGCCGCGAGTGCACCACATGTGCAGAGTATCAAACCAAGTCAACCAAGGCCTCGGAACATTTCTGGATGTTGCCAGAAAAGTCATGGAGCTGTATACATGTTGACCATGCAATCAACTTCATTGGATACAATTGGCTGGTCTTAATGACTCGTACAGAGCACCCTTGCATTCATCTGACTTAGTCAATATCAACCGAGACAACTATGGACCACCTACTAAAGATTTTGCTCATTTCGGTTACTCACAGACTATCATGTCATATAATGCAGCAACCTACTGGTCTGAATAATTTCAAAGCTACTACAAGGAACGAGGATTCATTCTTCTCACAGGCACTCCTTATCATCCCACAACAAATGGAGCCACAGAATGCTTGGAGCAAATTTTCAAGCAGGCTTTATGGAAATCATAGAAAGCACCTAGGAAAACTGTGGTAAAATTTTTGATGCAGTAGAGGTGAACTCCAACAGCAGTCAGCTGCTCTCCATGTGAGTTGGTTGCTCAGCAAAAGGCAAATTGTTATTAGCTCACAGTGTTCACGTGTTCTTTTTGTGAGGTAGCAATGTATAAGGCCTAAGTGCAGCATTGCATTCTTCACCTAATTAGCATGGAAGTTCCTGTTTGCTCTTTCAAGCATTTTTAATTACTTGTGTTTCCTTCATTCTGCTGTATGTGTTGTTGGTCTCTGAATTGTAAGAATACAATAACTTCAATATCACTTTCATCCCATGTTTTAAATCCATTTTCACACAAAGACCAAACCAATTAACGATGTGCTACAACAGGGATTGGGTGGCCAACTCGCTGCTAGCTGCATGCAGCTCTTTGCCAGTTTCATGCGGCCCTTACGTGATTACCAGAAGTCTCACTAAATAACATGCATAACAAGAATAAATGGCTTGTAAAGTTCCGTTGTGATATTTATATACAATAAATCTAGCTGAGTAAAGGTATATGAGTGAGGAAAAGATGGGGCAATGTTCATGAGCGCCCATGCGTATGATATGCCTCTTCGCAGTAACATAGTATCAAATATTGCTCTAGGTGTCTTATTGGTTGGCCATCCCTTTGCTAAGAAGTTGTGTGAAATTAGTTGATGCAAGAAAAAATGTCTGAAAGCCTTTAGACAGAAAGCATGTGTTGAAGTTCTAATAATATAGCAACTTGAATAACAAGCATACACACTTGCTGGCATGGCTAGGTAAAAAGAGAGTTTTGATGTTTCACTTTTAACAATTTTGCTATAAATTTGCATTACTAGATGGACAGAAATGACAAATCCGAATTCCTTTAGTAAACTTATTTAGACCAAATGTAGTCATATCAAATAAATATATGGTACATTTTCTTCTTCCAAAAATATAAAGTAATAAAAAGCTACAAAATGTACCATATACAGTGTTCCTGCTGTAATTTCAAATACAAATTTCCAGACTTTTTCTAGACTTAATTTTTCCAAATGGCATACCCAGGTCAAATACAGACACTAACAGTTAACATGATCAAAGTAAAATTATCAATCTTATCAGAAACATCAAAAGGCATGCCAAAAGGTCAAGTCTAAAAAATCATTTTTTTCCACACTAAAAGTCCAAAAACATATTTTTACAGACTCTGTAGGAACCCAGCATATATTTAGCACCTACTGCACATGATTCATTGACAAAACTGCTAACCTTGGGAGTGCGAATATACTCCATTGCAAAACAAGTTAAAATCTGTTTTCCAGAGTAGGATGAGCGGGTGCACAACCCAACACTTGAGGAAATCAGTGGCTGGCATGTACTGCTTGACAAAAGCCGTTGCTGCAATCAACTCAACAACAAGAGGATTTAAAACACGAAGTTAACAAATAACATGCACAGCTTCCTTCCTGCAAAAGACATTTCAGGAAATTACAACATACCTCAATCATTGGTAAAAGAGGATTCCAAACTACAGTATTCCAACAGGGACTTTATATATACTTTTTAAACTGAAAAAGGCACAAATAGTCAAACGGGTTAAAAAAAACAAAAGTTTTATGTTTGTATTATCTCTAGAACAAGCTAAAGTATTTTCTTGGTCTTTTGATAAAAGGTAACCCCATGTCAAAGTATATTGTCTTGTCACATTGAAATTTTTTGGTTTTCTTTTCCCAAAGAAAAATTATAATAAAAAAACACTAATTTTTTTTTACCCAGGCGAAGGGGAAAAATATTTTTCTGGGTATAAAAAACCTACAGCTGTTTCATCCATATTTGACTGTGTTCTGTACATTGAAAGTAATCCACAATTTTACACAAGTATTTAACAATAATGTAGACTTGCAATGATTTACAGCATGCTTTCATGTAAAAACAGGTTACAATGATCACTTCAGTTCAACCAGTCGTGAGTAGGTCATTGGTATTCTTTTCCAAACGTGCTGAGGTCGGCAAACATTTGGACACCATGCTCTCACTTAAAAATTAAACAAGCTTTTCCTCTGCCTGCATCTGTAAGTATTGGCTGGTTTGGACCATAAAAACAATACTTAGTGCAGTGAAGAGAATATCCATGTCTTTCATAGGGCCAAGCCCACAAGCAACTTATAGTAGTTGTATTCTCAATTTTGTGCAAGAAATTTATTTCCACACTTGTTGGTGTTTCATAAGACTTTTTCAAGTTGTTCCAAGTAGTAGGCTGAAGGTTTGGCCAAAAAAACAGCATAAAATTACCCCATATTTACTCCTCATCGATTCTTACATCTTCAGCTTTACTCTTATGCGTAGTGGTTTAGGATACTTTAACTGATTATTTAGTGGTGCATTGGTAACTGGTTCAACAAACAAGTTCCTTATCTGATTTGACTTTCTTTTTTAATGCTTTTCTTTTTCTCACTTTGCACTTATTTAAAAAACTTTGTCTGCAATGACTTTTCCATCCAAATATATTGTCTTTTTGGAAGGTAAAATTTCAAGCTATCCTGCCTCTTGACTTCAAAATAGCCTCAAGAGATGTTTCACTGTCTTGAGGCACATGTGTCAAAATTACTTTCTACCTGGTAGAGAAAATTTTGTATTATTTTTATCTGAATAAATGTAGCTGCCTTTATCAATTGCTGCATGCGACTAAATACTTTTTTTTCTGATCTGGCCCTTCTTAAAAAAGAGTATTTTGAATCTACCACTCTACTTCTCCATACAAACACTATTGTGATGCAGTTTAATGCAATTATGATGCAGCTTCATGACAACTGTCTTATTACTTTCTAGGCTAGACCCTAGGTTTTTAAACTGAGGAGTGCGAAAGGTTTGCAAGAGGGGAACAGGTGTGGTAGCAACACACTGCTGAAAAAGAGGATAATGGCAAATGAATTATTTTCCTGTTTTTTGTGTTTGATTGTGAGGTTAGCTGAGATGCAATTATCAATCAGAGGCGTGCCTAAAATAGTTTGAGAACCTCTGATCTAGACTCAAAGCAAGGTAATTAGCAATTTCTTGTGAGCTATTATTGCTATCACATACATTTAGAATACAGCTGAAACACCAAACACAAATGAAGGTTTTTGTTTTTTTGCAGAGCAGTAACATATGTAGCAAGATCATACAAGAAATGCAAACATGGGGTAAAGAAATCTTGTCTGGGGTAAGAACTAATTAGTTTTTTGCCTAAGTCAATATATCCGTTTGTGGTAAAAATGAACTAGCCCATAAAACTCAAACTGTAAAGTTGTCAAATTTTTCAGTGGTAATGGGTATGCAGAAACATGCATTACCAAAGCAGTTGCCAACTTTGACAGTTTATGCTAATTAATTCTAAAGCAGCACAAACATTCATAAAATTTGTTTGAAATTTTTGGTCCAATCTAATATCAACATCAACTTTCAAACATCTGCTAACCCTATTTGAGGGTTGGGTAGGAACAAATATGTTACAAACTAAGTCTCAATGAATGTCTCTCTCTCTAGTACCAAACCATTTGACACTTCTGTTCTTTTCAATAATTTTTAAGTGAGTAGTTACATTTTACCCCAACATTAAGTCATTTTTTTTACCTCATTTGACTATAAATTTTTGGTTTTGGCTTTGGATTTTTTCAGACTTTCAGACTCTTCCGCAACTCAGTGGGCTTTCAATTTGAAAAGTCTATCCTAGTCTTAAAGAATCAAGTTCGGAATTTCGATGTTTTAATGTAACATTAAATAACTGCATATCCTTAAAAAAGCAAACTGGTTGCATTAGTTACTACAACTGAAGTGCTGACATTGGTATATGAAATGAAACACCACAACTGATTTGTCAATACTCAGTTAATTTCATCTCAACAGCTTAAGATTGTCATGAAGAACGCAAAGTTTTTCTGCATTTTGACCAAGTAGCCTGTAGCAAGTTAGCCGGTCATCTACAACCTAGCATAAACAAAAGCAGCACTAGGCTATAACCGATTACTGACAGATGTAAATTCCATAAGAACAGGTCGCCATGACAATAGCTAACGTGCACATGTGCAAATTATGCATCCCATGATTGTGCAATAATGCCACGACAGGTCTGATTCAATCATACACATGGCACTTTTAGCTTGCATACATTGCGTTGTCGCAAACACTGCTTTTGCTGGTTGTGTTTAATAAACGGACAACAGCAATTGTGATGCAACAATGAATGCTGACTACCATGCTGCTATTGGACTAACTGCCAAATCACCACTTTAACATATTTGTGAAATGCTGGAGTAGTGCTTCCATTACTTGTGTGCTACATCCACAAACTAACAGCTTGGATTGTGAGATCACAATTATCATTAACATGCCTTGTGGAAAATGCCGATTAAGTTAACCCACGAACAAGATATTTTAGCTTGCATACCATATAAACCAGTGAGCTTATAGCCTAATACATCAAGTTATGAAAAGAAGAATCCTTAGAGCACTTTGGCTGCCAGTCTACAAATATATCGCACTTGGAAATCAGGGAAAAACAGGGATATTTTGGTTGACTTACCAACCGCATAGCTCCTCAGCCGATTGTGCTAGAGAGCTGTTCAAAACCTGAAAAGACTCGGCAAGTCTTCAAGTGTGCAATGAATAAAAAATTGTTTGGTTTTAGCTTTGGATTTTTTGTGAGTGACATCATAAGTAAGGCAGGTTTTTGGCCATTTTTGGCTGCTAGTACCTGACATGGCCCCAACCGCTGGACCAGGGGTTGGCAACCTTTCTTTAGTTGCGGGCCAAAAACAAACTCTGCAAGGAATGGCAGGCCGTACTAATTTTCCATCAACAATTTCGTTCTTTTTGCTCTTTATGATGTCGTTAAAACTTGGGAATTTATGGAATTTTAATCAGACTCACTCCTGATTTTCACAGTTCATAACAAAATCCCAAAATATGAAATACAGTACATTTATAGCACAGTGCGGGTTTTCATAAGTATAATTCGTAGTAAGTATGCAATACAAGAAGTTGCAAAGAGGGTAAATTCACATAATACCATTAGGTGAGCTGTAACGTTAATACAATTTGTGAAGGGGCTGCGGGCCGGATGATTTTGCTTGGTGGGCCGATACCCGGAACCGGCCCGTAGGTTGCCGAACCCTGCGCTGGACGGAAGAAATTCGCTCATGTTTTCATTAGAAACTAAGTTAGAATCTGAGTCTTTTGAGACCTTGTTCAACTTTCTAGCATTTCTGGTTCAACAGTTATGATCTAAAATAAATAAACAAAGTAATTCTCTAATTATGAGATTAATTACTCTGTTTATTTTAGATCATAACTTTTGAACCCAAAAGCCCAGCATGTCCATCAAAGTATGCAGATTTTAGTTTGGTTTCCAATAAAAACCTGAGCTAAATACTACCACTTAGCGGTTTGGGCCTAGGGCCAGATGAAGTGGGCCAAAAAGGCCTAAAACAACTCCACTTATGACGTCACTCACAAAAAAAACAAAACCAAATTTTTTTTTTCATTGCAGACGCAAAGACTTACCGAATCTTCCAAGGGTTTAAACAGTTCTTTAGCACAATCGTCAGCGGAGATATTCCTGCGCAAAAACATGTGCAAACTGCTGGATTTTAGCCTTGGCCTAATGGACACCAAGGTGTTAAGATGTTATGTGCAACTGCTTCATAGCAACAGTTGTCTTCACTAGAGAGTAGCGATTGCATTTGTAATTATATTCATGACGCCACAAATGTTGCTTAACATAAAACCACTCATTTTTCATGCAAGCTTTTTATTAATTAAGCTGCGCTAAACAAGGTACAGATTAGACTTCTGCACCTAAAGTTACAGTCAAACTTTTCATGCTGCGAAAACTTCTAAAAGTACAACCAGAGTTTATTCATACACAACATGTGCACGTGGTAGCGTGGTTTAGACAGTGAGCTTCAAGTATTGCGTAACTTCCTGATTATGCTTTTGTTTCAGTTGTGACGGTCGACACATGCTCCATGTTTAATCTTGTCTGTCTGTTTATGAAAACGCACCTGCTAACGTTGCTGTAAGACAACTGTTGACTTGCTTCATTATGCTGAAATTGTCTGGATGCGTGAGGAATACTACATTTTATCAATACCTACTGAGGCTGCTTTTGATATCAGTAAAGCCCAAATATCGGCCAATATATAGGTCGATCTCTAGCCAGCACACTGAAAAAACAGAACAGTTATCATGTCAGATGTCCCTAGAATAGCTAACGTTAAGACACATTTCACTTAATACAAAGGACATGTGCAAAGGATAACAAACAATGCAGTCAAAGAAGGGTGTTCGCACGATGATCCACACAGGTGCGAAAGGAATGCTGGGTCACAACTGGTTTCTCAAACTATGGTCAATCCCATCATTGAAAACTGATAAGCTCGGCGCTTCTCCATTTTCTAGTGTAGTTTGTAGCTGACAAGCAGGGCTGCAAAAAGTGTGGAAACCAGGAAAGAGCTTCCCGGGAAATCATACAAGTTCGTGGGAAATTAATCAGCTGCAACTCAAGTAAAATCAAATAATATGCTACGAATTGCAAGCAAACCACAAAATGGACGGTACGAATTTCCTTGCTCAGTCACGGTGGTTCAATACCTGGCCTTGTGACGCAACAGCTACGCCTACCTCATAATGGTGGTCTCATGTAGTCGCTGGTCACGTGCATGGTTGCCAATTTGGAATTTTTGAAGCCAAATTTCAAAATTCAGGCTTCATTTTGAAGCACTTGGCTTTTTTTGAAAATCAAAAGAAGCCAGTCAAAAGCTTGCTGTTGCTTTTTTATTTTTTTTCGTCCTGAAAAGCTTGGCTCTGGCAAAACATTGTTTGAGCCGCATATGCACTACAAATATCTTCTGACTCATGTATTTAATAAGAAACAAATGCACGACAGTGTATTTACGCGGAAAGACAATGCTTCAAAAGATTGGAATTGCATTTTATGGATGTTTCTGACAAGTTTTAATATCTATTTTTGTTTGGTTACACATGTTTCACTGTATGTGTAGCCTATATGTCTTAGGACTGCTATCTGTTTAATTTATGGCTTGTTTGAGACAAGGTCTGCCTTTTTTGGTGAACCTGGTCACATGCCGTACACTCGTAATGGCAGCAGAAAGCTGTTAGTTTCAATATTGCTGCTATGACGACACATGTAGTCAGAGGACATTGAGGCCAACACGTCCTTAAAACTTCGTGCGTTTATGCAAGCGAACTTCATTGCGTTAGATAGCAGAGTGGACGGTGGCGGTATCATCAGCTGGAAGCTTTTGAATACATTCAGATTGTTAATACTTGTCTGTACGACTGCTTTGGTTAAATGTAGTGCCATTCAAAAGTGCTCAACCACGCCCAAACCAGCGTCCACTGACAAGCTCACTCCAGTAACTGCACACTCGCGCCTAAAAAATGCATGCATAGAATGCTCACTCAACAGAAACTTTTAACACCGTCTGAATATCATTCTACAGGTCAGATCAGTAAAAAAACGATTTCGCCACCCCCGAACTCACCGCAACAATCAACATTTGAAACATGACGCTATTCTGGAATGGCATCACACTTATAGCTAGAAAGCTTAATTTTTTTGAATGAGCATAAAATTGCTACAGCATACATTACAGGATGCCAATACCAAAAGAAGCACTTTTTAACTGGGATTTTTTGTGCTTGTTTTAGAATATTGGTTACTTCTTTATTACGAACATATAGTCACAGATAGTCAACGCCAATTCTTAAAGCTGACTTTTGCATCCTTGTCTTTGTATATGTTGAAGCAATAATGATTCAGTATAGACAGCACAAAAATCCCAATAATTAGGGCTACAGTATTTGCTAAAGACAATGCTGCAGACCTTCTGTTGCAGAAAGTAACACAATGCAAAAAAGCTTTAATGTCATCAAGTTTATAGCAAAAATGCTCAACTCGTGCCCAGACCAGTGTCCACTCACAACAAGCTCACTTCAGTAACTGTGCACTCGCACCCAAAACATGCATGCGTAGATCGCTCACTCAACAGAAACTTTTAACACCGTCTGACTATCGTTCGACAGTTTAGACCAGTTAAACCAATTTTGCCACCACTGAACTGGCCGCAACAATCAAAGTTTGAAACACGACGCCACAATCACTTCAAATGCTGCATCACTAGCAAATTAAAAACACTTTTCTGAAAGTTGCATGCTGCTCCTAAGCACCTTTTGTGCGGCTCTCAGCAGTCTTTTAATAAAACCAGTAGCGTAGCCAGCCAAAAAATTGGAGGGTGGGCAAAATGTTTGATTTTGGGTGAATAACACTATTTTGTTTGGCATACTGCCTCTCAAAGCACAAAACGACTATATGTTCTAAAAATGAGGGGGGTGGCCCCATAGCCTCCTCTGGCGACGCCTATGAATAAAACCTCTAATTTTTTGTGTGACAGACTTCGTTCTGCAATAAAACAAAATGTGTGAATTGACTTGCGTTAAAATTATTTAGTGCGACTCTCTCACAAAATCGTAGATCTGGATTTTGCTCCCTTCAGCGGAAAGGTTGAGAACCACTGGTTTATACTGTGCAGGAGCCGCAGGCATACCATGATTACGCAACTTGAGAGTAGTAAGTGCTCGTTCCTACTGTCCGAGTTATGTACAATCTTGCCGTAACACATGTGTTAAAGATTATTAAAATTTATTATCCATAGGATATCTTTAGTTTGGTGTCTAGAAGTCTCTCAATGGTCTACTAACTGCGATTTGGTTGGTCGTTAGATACCGTGTTAATGTTTTCCAAATGCCAGCGATTGTTGCGAAGCTTCATGTAAACAGTCCATATTACTTAAATAAATTATCTAAAAATATAATGTAGTAAAAAAATTCCTTGTAAACTGAATAGTGCCCACAAATCACACATTTTAGACGCGGGTAAAGCAAGAATTAAGCGTGAGAATTTGCCACTTCATGGCGAAGATTTGCTGCTTCCATTGGTTTTACACTCCTCCAGTATCTCGTTTTGGCGTACCGAGTGCTAGCATGGTACACTGTGGCAACAGAACTGTTTACACGTTGAATATAAACTGATGCTAGTAGGCTGAATCAATACAAGTTGATCTATGTGAACACAGTGATAGTTAAGACTCTTGAGTGCAATGTTTTCAAGAAAACAAATTCCTTTTGTGACATGATAAGAGGGCGATCGTCTTTAACTTGTGGCCCATGGGAAATTTCGACAAGCTTCCCAGGAAATTTACATTTTTTTAAGCCCTGCTGACAAGGAATGACCACCACTATGTGACAATGTTTCTGAAAATATCAGAATACCGTAAGCTTTATTGTAAAGAAAATGAAGACGGGTGATTTTTGCCATACAGTCCTCTGGCATTCTGGAGAGCAATAAGTGACTCTAGCTCACATATGCTCAAGGCAGAATCATTCTCTCTTCTGTGAGATTCTTTGTTGGTGTATTTGACAACAGAGCAAAGAATCACTTTTGGCATGAAATGCTTCCATGTATTGCAGGTACTGTAGTTGCTATATTTTTTGGAGATTTATATGTAGGTGCAACAGTAGTAGCAATAAAAATGTTGTGTCCTGCAGTTCTACCTACCAATGATGATGAAGGAAGGATAATTCCATGCTGTTCTGTTTCTGCCATAAACAACAGAGCTTACAGTTACAACATTAAACTTCTTCAATACTGCTGTCCACTTTGTCTGAACTGCTGCTCAGCTGGTGTGGCCCAACAATAGAAATTACAGCTACATTGTCACCTGATTCATAATATATATCATCTATGATAATCTGTACACCAGTCAAGCGCTACATGAGCACCATCATCCGCAGTCATTAATCTTAGACATGACAGAAAAACAACCAAACAAGTTCAGCAATATGAAATAACTTCACTCAATGCACTGTCTAAATGGGACATCTGTATATATCACAAGATCACAAAGACTGCACTAAAATAGCTAAGATCACTACAATCACTAAGATAGCTAACATCACTAAGATAGCCAAGATGACTAAGATCACCATAAGACGGCCCAGATTACTAAGATTGCCAAGACTGCTAAGATCGCCAAGATTGCTAAGATCGCCAAGATTGCTAAGATCGCCAAGATTGCTAAGATCACCAATATTGCTAAGATCACCAATATTGCTAAGATAGCCAAGATTACTAAGATCACTAAAATAAAAGATTTATTGTTGGATTAAATTGTACTGGATCTAACATAAAATGCTTTTTCAGATTGGATCCCCACTCTAAAATTTTTGAAAACAATATAGCCTAATTACAGCATCAGAACTGTATTTGACTAAATTAATGGAAATAAACTATGACGTTTTTGTGTTAAAAAGCTGTGACTTGCTTACATTTTTGGCTTGAAATTGGACTTGCAATTCACTTTTACATTTTCTTCACTATGAAATTGGATCCAGTACAATTATTTAAGGCCACGGCTACAGATACGCTTGTGGATCTTGAAATTTGAAAAGTTGTTCATACGCCACCTGTGACGTAAAAGTAAGTCACAACGAGGCTGCAGTAGGCTTGGTATAAACGAACTAAATGTAAAAGATAAACCCTAAACCTAACCTTAACCATAGCCCAGAACCTATCCCTAACCTAATCCTAAACCCTAACCCTAAATCCTAATCTAGCACTAACCTAACCCTAACCATAATACCTAAGCCTGAAAAGAAGCAAAGAAAAAAACATTTAACGAAAACAGGCAAGGGGAGAGTTGAACTGAAAACCATTGGCATAGCAGCTGTAACACATAACCACTAGGCTACGAGATCCATGCCATTTGAATGACAAACTGACCCTTTTATTTGAATTGCATCAGGCCAGGCATATACGTAGTCACTTCATTATTTAATGTTCATGTATGATCTTAGCGATCCTAGAAATCTTGGTGATCTTACTTATTGTGGCGATCTTAGTTATCTTGGCAATTTTAGTAATCTTGGCGATCTCAGTGATTAATGATTTAGCAATCTTAGTGGTCTTAGCGACCTTGTGGTATTTACAGATGTCCACCTAAATGACCACGACCTAAATACCTGTACATTGGTATCTCCAATATGTAGTAAAACCTGACAAATAACATATAAGTCTAGACAAAAGAACGTATTTGCTACCAGATTTAAACATCAGTTGACACATGGAACAATTGACATATAGCCTATTTAGGTGTGAAAAAAGCACCATGAGAAACAACTAACTAGAGTTGGATATAACCACTCAGGCGTTGATTGTCGAAAACAACAGCTTAGGAAATGGCAAGGTGCTAAAACTAAACTAAAGAGATCAATCAACTATCACAAAAACGAACGATTCGCACCAATCGTATATTTGAGAAGTAATACCTTTTTTAGGAAAAGTTAGTCAATCTCAAACTCACCATATGTGTAAGTTTTGCAAAAATTAAATTTAAAAATCAATCGGTGTCGTTTCAACACCTCAGTAAGTGTTAATACAAGTATTTAATTTAATTTATTTGTTTGTGAGCAGACACGAAGTCCATAGTATGAACACACACACTCTGCAGAACGCAGGTCGATAAAAACAAACAAAACAGCACGTAGCACAAGGCATTGAAGCCAGCAGAATCACAGGGTTACAGACACTTTTTGCAACTGCATTGAAGACAGAACCATAGGGTTACAGATACAGACACATTAACACTAAAGTTAGCTAACGTAACATTTGTTACAAAACTACTGCACAGTAGGGCGCCAATTCCCAAATTGGTCAAGTCTAGGTAAAATGCGAAAGCATTGTGCCAGCATATTGGCCTGTGTGCAAGCTTGATCTGACTTTAGCCACCCTCAGTGCATTAACCAGTATTCCTGCCCGTCACTTGCCTCTCTTCAATGTATAGCCATCACCTTCCGAATGTCTGTGTTTTCTGTGAGTTTTATTGTCTTAGGATGCTTTTTATGCTTTCTGTAAAGCTTCTCTGCAGTATTGTTTTGCTCCCCTTTTCAGCCATCTTGCCTAATCTCATTTTGTTTATTTTTCATGTACCCAACACTACTGTATTACCGTTTACTGTAAAACCTTTTTTTGTAATCTGTCTTTGCCTTTGTCTGCCCAAGCCCATTTGGGGGTGCTATGTGCCTGGTCGAACACACACACAATGGCGGTACTCCATCATGGTCTATGTAATTTTACTATGTTTTTCTTTTTGTTTGGAACCTAAACTTTTTCCAAGCTGAGACATATATCAAGTAACCACCTGAGGAGCGTCCAATAGAATTGAAAGTTCAGTGTTAGAATGGCTCAGAAAACTTGCAGGTACGCCAATGGTTCTCAACCTTTTTTGGCCCATCCCATGGACCATATTTAAAAAAAAAGATGGTAGTGTCTATTTCACCGCCAAGATGCTGGCGGCAACAGATCGGCTGGAGCTATTGTGCCGCTAGTCGAACATTTGGTCTCGTGGCATGACGCAATAGTTAATACAAAGAGAAAGGTCACTTTGTCAGGAACATGCTGTCTTGCTTGTGGTGTAATCGTTAGGTGATAGGCTATGGCTGCTATGCCAATGGTTGCTAGTTCGGCTCTCGCTTGTCGACTTTTTTTTTTTCTTT
>JGI24021J15306_10000707_pt1 | contig 28113 bp, 16 predicted proteins | sample Ectturendosymbi1_FD_15306 | JGI IMG/M metagenome (IMG submission 15306) | reverse complement strand
GCGGAACAATATCTTAAACATGCGAAGTGGACGAAAGGTCTGCAAAAAGTGGTGAGATAGTTTCTGGATGCAGACGATAACCCAGATTCCCAGCAAAATCTCATTATTAATTTTTGGTCAATTTACAATGTTACTTGAAATTTGCATGCAAATTCATTCCATGGTATTTGCAATAAGTCGACAAATTAACAAGCAAAAAGTATGCGAAAACAATGAAATCTCCTTTGCACAGGCAATAAAGTTTTTGTAAAATATCAAGCTCAAGGGGCGGGGTTTAATCCCAATCCCCCCCTTGTGTACGCCCTTGCAATGCGGTCAACGCTTGCGCTGATCAGCCTCAGCCGACAAAATAAAGACAGTTGTTTCGGATAAAGTGAACTACCGCGAAACACAATCTTAAACATGCGTAGTGGACGAAAGGTCTGCAAAAAGCGGTGAGATGGTTTTTGGACGCAGATGATGACCCAGATTCCCATCAAAACCGCATTATTACTTTTTGGCCCATTTACAATGTTACTTGAAATTTGCATGCAAATTTATTCCGTGGTATTTGCATTAAGTCGACAAATTAACAATCAAAAAGTATGCGAAAGCCATTAATCTCCTTTGCGCAGGTAATAAAGCTTTTGTAAAACATCAAGCTCATGGGGGGCTTTTAACCTCAAACCCACCCCCTTGCGTCCGCCTTTGTGCAAGCGCAGGGTATTTTAAGGTTGATGTGACCTGATGAAGGCTTCGTTAAATCTATTCGTCGACTCCGGAGCGAAGGATCAAGCGACATACTCTAAACCAGTTATGTCCAACCTGCGGGCCGCATGCGGCCCAGTCGAAGGTTTTGTGCGGCCCACTTTAGGTTTTCGTTGTAGTAAAAGTATCCTACATCCTGGCAACCTGTCCTTATTTTGATGATCTTGAACTTGACATTTTTAATGCAGGTGGTCCTCAGTGCCACTACATCACGTCTGTTACCACTGCAGTTAGGATTCGAACGCTTTCTGTATATTAGTTTAAGCTAAGTTTAGTTTGCTAAGATCAAAGTAAGCCATTCAGTGTGCTGCCCTCATTAATCTGTCATTCAGTGTACAGCCCTGGTCAAGACAGTGACACAATTTTTGGCTCAGTCAGCCATTTGCGTTGTACATAGCTGTTCTGAATGAAACAACATGCACGACGTCAAGAGAACAGTGACTGCTTAACAAGACTGGGGGCGTAAAGGACCAACGCCACGTCGCAAACAATCAACAAATGCCAAATAATTAACGACGCTCGACAAAAACGCACTCGCGCGCGGGACAATACAAAAACAAGCAAAATAATGCCAAATAGGACAAAGGTTTAACCTTGGTGAAAATTAGACATTTTGAGAAACCGCAACTATTTCATCTGAATACTGAGATCGTCATAAAGTGAGGTTTCGGTGTATTTTGGCGATGGTTATGCAGAGAGGTTTTACTCTACTTTGAGAGACCGTTGGAAATATTTGCGAGACCGTTTCGATCCCTCAAAACACCATAAAAAACACTGTGCAAGTGTATTTGTTGCAATATGCAGCTTGGTGATAGGCTGCTTAGGCTAACTTACTGCTAGTATCTTGGCCGTACCGTAAAACCAGGCAGGCTGCTGAATGGTGTGAGCAAGTCTTGTTGGAAAGTGGGCCGGATTGTAATTGGAAGCGATGTCTATTTTTTGTTTTTTTAGTCGTTTTGTTCAGTGAGGAGAGATATTTTCTTTTAGTCTGTTAATTTTTCGCAGCCGATGTTCACTTCTACTCTAGTAAACCTGCTCATGTATGCGAGTAATGGCAAAGAGGAAGATCTATATGTTATAAACTGTTTCTATCACCACCAACTGCCCACTGTATGAGAGTGGGCCGTTTTAGTTTACAGGATTGAGGCCACCTACTCCTGGAAACTTCATACAGGCAACGGACGCCATTTTCGTTATATGGTTCGCTTCTGCAGTTGCTAAACATAGGAGGATGTATAAAAAGAATACGCAATAGTGCATAACAAATGTAATAATAAAAAAACGCATTAGTACAAAACAAAGGTGATAATGCAAAAGGTAATATCCAAAAACAAAGGTATATAGTAATACAAAACTTAATTCTGTAGCACAAAACAGGGGCAGATCTACAAGCAAATGTAACATTGCAAAATGAACACAGGCTGAAACAGCACGTAGCGGTCAAGTATTTTCCACCTGTCAGAGACAGAGCTTGTATAGTGGTGCCGTGAGTTGAGCACTCGACTTTCAAGATGGTGGAGTCATTTCGATTCACCGTTGGGTCACACCGAAGACCTGAAAGACGGCACTTGCAGCATTTTGCGCATAGGCGGTAATGATGGGCGCAAAACTAAGGCTCATGCGCGGTGAGCTGCCTTGATTTGTCACCGTTGCAGAATTTACTGCGCGAGTAGCTGCGTGGCCACCGGCGAAGAGTAAGGTGAGGTGGGCGCCGACGGACCACTTGTGACACTCCAAAGGAAACGTAACCGAACATAGCGAGAAACCTTTTCGCAACATATTATCCGGTTCCGGTCGACAAACCTGCTAGCTTGTGCCCTGCAGCAGTCTATCGCTTACACCAGGCTTCTCCAAACTTTTTGTCCGAGGGCCGCATAAGCTAGTACAGAACATGTCGAGGGCCGGACGTCTTACGTAATGTGGTTGTTTCGAGATATGATACACACCACCAAATCAAGAAATTTTTCGTGAACATTATTTTTTCATCATTTACAAAATGGCTTCGCGGGCCGTAGTTTGAAGACACCTGGCTTACACCAACTTTTCATTGGCCCCTCTACTTGGTGTGGGTTTGGTGTGTTTTATCTACGGATATGTAGAGGATATTAGACATGCACATGATATACTGCACTTCGTATTACGGGTTTCTGGGAATTCCACGGGAGAATGGACAGTCACAAGTTGCCATGGGATGAGACAGAAAAATGTGTGCCATGGGCAAGCCTGTGTTTTCTGTCACCTTAAGCGCAATTCTTAAATGAATTGTTAGTTTGAAGCAGTGTTTCTCCACCTTTTTTGTTCCACTACCCACACTTTCAACGAAAAAAAATCGTACGAATCACCAGTGTCTTTTAAGGCGTTTTTAGGGACCGACACGGCCTTTCGAATATTTCCAACGTCCCGCAAAATACAATAGAAACTCGCTTTACGACCACCATCAAAATACACTAAAACCTTCGCTTTATGACCATCTCGGTATTCAGATGAAATAGTTGCGTTCTCTTAAAATACCTTAACGGTCACCAAGTTCAAACCTTAGAACACCCTGACTTGCCACCATGAAAGACTTCATGACTGCATTTGATATGAAGTGAAGAGCAATAAAGGTCCCCAAAATATTGCTGTGCGCCACGTTGAAGAACACTGCTTTAAAGCTTAAGACTTCGTGGGCATGCAAGATCAAGTCAAATTCTCTTGGGGTGCAAGGCTATGAAAAGGCTGGCAATGGCAAACACCGTAGAGTAACCAATTGGTCATTGCAAGAAGTGCGCATGCGCACTGGTAGGTTGTTCACTTGCGTCAGCGCCACAGGAACTGATAAAAAGATATACAAAATAAAAGGCTTGTTGTTGAAAAACGTAAATTCTTGTGGAACAGACCTCTTACGCGGTTGATACGAGTAGTTGCATTCATCGCACAATAATGTGTCGCAAGAAACTTCCCGCTATGAACTCATTATCTAGGTCACATACGGCGTACTATTTACGTCGTTGATAGTGGCAGATTTTGCGTAAAGCAACCAGCAGACCACAGGCGTTTGAAAAGTATGAACCTGACCGAATGACCTTTTCACAAAAAACGAAGCTGACATGCCGCCGACTGATCAGACAGCGCTATCATTGGATTAATGGTTTCTCATCGGCACTGGGTCGCGCGACACAGCTTGAACTGTGATTGACCAGAAATTACGATCTTCTCGCAAGGATTTTCTGCGGTATACAAACTCCTGTCAACGCTCTCAAGTATTTCGCATGGTCTGAACGAAATTTCCCCTCGATTGTCTGATGTCGTCAATTCCTCGCACGGGATTTTCCTCTTCATTTTTTTGCGACAGAGTACGTCCTCACACGTGTGTGAGAAGAGCGATAGCACGTGTTTTGAGCTGTGCACTCGTCGAGCATCACTGAGAAATTTTTTTGCGATACCGGCAGAGACATCGCAACACATTAAAACACTCCAAATGCTTTGAAAGTGCGACAAACGGCTTGTTCGTCTGGGACTCCCAGCCAGTCACGTGTGCTAAGGTCATTTTCCGACCTTACAGCGGTTTTCCATTGTTTTCGTAAGACTTAAAAAATTGAAAATTGCAATGATACTACGTTGTGTTTGTTTCCCGTCAAAAATAAAATGTTCAGCAGCAGATTGCCGATGCGAAGAAGATGGCAAATCGGTATGCCGCTGTTTGCATACCACTGGGTGATATTCTCTTCAAAATATTGTGGCTTCGAAGCGAAGCGAAACGACACGTAAGTAACAACAAACAAGGGATGGTAGTTCAGAACAGAAAGAAAAGGAACAGCGTAACAGCGGGCAATGTTAGCCGGCCCCGAGAACCAACGTGCTAGCCCCCGTAATTTGTTCGGTCACCCAACCCCCCGCTGTGCATACCTGGTAGAAATATCGACAGCGACGCAGTTCTGCGTTGTTTTTACTACCGCTGGTAGATCCCGACTGTCAAAGCAACGACAACGCCCCAAACGCTCATTAAGTGTGTGCAGGGGATTGGCTGGTTAAGCACCGATATTGCGAACGATTCTTGCGGACTGGGCACTACGTACTTCGTGGACAATTCCGGGTACCATTGGCAACTGTCTCTGGGGGAAAAAAAAGATGGAATTCAACTTGAAAAGCAGGCGATGATTATATCGATGCATGGAAATCACCGGTATTGGATATCAATAGCAAACCGAGGCGGGATGCCCACGGGAAGCGTGGGATACAGCTCCTGGTGATTAAACGGCACACTGGTCTACATGCAAAGTAGCGCGCTTCGGCTTGCCGATCAATTTATGAATGTTTTTGCCTGGCGTGACGTCACAAGACGTGGCATGTGCCCGGTCTTTCCTTATCATCGTTGGTACTGCAAACAAACAGTGTATGCGGACTGGTCTCGGAGTGAGCTATCCCATTTTCTGTCAAAATCAGCAACAAATTCATTATTTTGGCACGTCTGCTCCTGTGGAAGGACTAACCTTTGCTGGCTCAGCCTGGCTGACGGGCAATAGTGTTTATTTGCGAAGTGTACAGCCAAGGGAAATGACTGCAGAACCGTTTTTTCTTGTTATCAATCAAATTGCTACTACAGCATGCTGAATTTCTTTAAGAGTTCTGTGTCGATTTCGATGATAGCATGGCCGTGCTGGACTGCGTCTGTGCGTTCATTCCAGCTAAGTCTGCGCGTTGTTTTGTTTTGCTTGTCACAGGCCAGGACGCCCGCATGGACGTCGGAAGGGGGGAGGGGTAGCTTTCCGCCCCTACATTTTGAAATTCGGCATTTTCCTATTACATTCTTAGAAAAAAGGTTGCGCTTTGTTAGTTTCGAGAGGGAAAGGTGAAATTTCACCACTTTCGGTCCCTCCACCTGAAAAATCTTTTTGGCTATCTCTGAAAAAAATCCCACTGTTGCCCCTCTCCTGGAAAAAGGTTGCCCCTCTCCACTGGAAAAAATTGCTCCGACGCCCATAGACGACTGGACACACTACTTCCTTAACAGCTGTAACGCATGAGGGCGAGAATGCTTTGTGCAAAGAGTTTGGTAAGTGCGAGCATTCCGGCTTGTTTTGCAAGACCGCTGAATTTAAACGTCAAGCTGTCAGTAACGTCCCGAGCTCTCCGGCCAGCGCCGTTCCGAAACCATCTTGCGCAGGGGATGTTTTTCCACTGTGTTTATGACAGTCTGTCTGGAGCGACATCCGTCCCTTCGTCAGCAGCATTTGAAGGTGCGAATCATGCGGGTCATTGTTGCTGAACAACAACTACAAAATCTGAGGACGTTTGGATTACGGAAATGCATTCCCAGTAAGCAGCTCACATCGAACAACCTGCGAGGCGTCACGCCCACGCTCCGCTTCTGGAACTCATTTTCAAACGGAAAGTGCAGCGTGCTTACCGCGTATGCTCCAATGCAAGGCGCACTGGAACATAGGTTACCTAAGCCTCTGAGATACTTTCGTGTACTAGTACGTTTTGCGTTTAATTGACAACCCTGGTAATGATGCTTGCACCACTTCTTCTGTTCGTCATAATCCCTCCTGTGACGGAGTTTGCACACAATGCTGAAGAGAATAGAATGCGAAAAGATAGTTTGGTCGACAAAATGTAGCCAAGGATACGCTGAGCGTCATCTATGCCTTTAGATAAGGTAAAAAAATGCAAGCCGCCCTTGACTGTAAGCCGCATGAAATGATGAAAAAAATCTTTACAAACCGCGGCTTACAATCGAATAAATACGGTATGTTTGTTGTTCTGGGCCCCTGCACAGCATATCGCTAATGACGAAGCGCCATTTCAGCTTTGTCTCGAATTTCATTCACCATATGACGTTTATTCTTAAACGGCGTGTGTTAACCGCGAAAACGCGGGAAGCGCGACAAGATTTTAAGGCTCACAACCCAGCACCGGTAAACAAAGGCACAAAAGGGTTGTCTGACGTAACAAGGTTTTCCTATGACGCAGTCCATGCATCCGAACGCCAGGTATGAAAACGCCGGAGAAAATGTTTTCCTTTCATTTTATTATCGCGAGCACGGTGTTTAGTCACAAGAAATGGTAAGCTAGTTCTATCAAGCAAATTGTTTCAAAAGTAGGATTTGGCGGAGGTTAGTCTGAGGTAGCATGGGGAGGATTTGGGAAAGCCCACCAAGTTCCTGCGGCTTTCAAACGCAGAGGCTTTTGCATGAGCTTGACAGACTCGTGGAAACGCAGCATTTACCGAGCTGTTGATGAAATTTGTGTGATATCGTTAAAAAGTCGTATGAAAAAAAAACGAGCCTATCCGCTGACTTCCCTGTTGTAAGTGAAGATCACAATGGATTTGCAGCTGGACGTTTCCTTGCCTCCATTTCACAAGTGGCACGCAATCAATGTGCTGTAAGTGTAGCGAAACAAATTGATGACTATATCATCAGTTTTTTTCTCTGTTGACTTTTGGGTTAAAATTNAAAAATAAAACTTAAGATTGTCTTCGCATATACGCCGAGCGACGTAACAACAACCCTTCTTTCGTTTTCAGAAAGGTGTGACAGATGTGAATCCAGGGCCGCAAACAGCTTATGTTTTCGGAGCGTGGTCAAAATCGTTGTAATTTTGTTGTACTATTTTCGGGGTTGTAACTTGTTGTTGCACTTAACAACGAAACATGTCTTTGAAAATTTCCTGGGAGGGGGGAATTTGCCCGGTTGCGGGCCTGCGTGAACCCCACAACTGCCTCGCCAAGTTCAAGCTGTATCGCGCGCACTGGCAGCTCTGACCAACCTGGGCAGCGTTCCGAGTCGGGGTCGTGGTTTTCGGGCACTGGCAGTTTCATCTTGAATCGTTTAGGTCACGGTAACCTTTGCAGTCCTCGAGAATCGCTTGAATGCTTACTCAGTACACCTTTAGCGTCAACACAAAGGTACACTGCCGCCGTACAGGAAATGCTCCAACTGGCTGAGGTGACAAATTGTATACTGCCTTGTATCCGGCGCCCGCGTTGTTGCTCCGTTATTTGCGCGGATTCCTCTGGGTTTTCTGTTGTGTGGTGTCGTTGAACTTTGCCGATTGTTGGATGCGTCGATTCGTAGGAGCAGTTTTTTCTCGGCCCGTCTCGCCACCTGCATCTGTGGCGTGAATGCAGGTGGTAATTGATGAACGACACTGAAGGCACTTCCATGGCAGAGACAAGGTATGTCAGCACCGTGAGATGCTCAGAGTTTGGAAGGAATTGAGGCTGGGACCACACTTCATAGTAACGTTGCACGGGTACAAGAGTTATTTGACGGGACTACTTTACTGATGGAAGCAGATTCGTTGGTCAAAAACCGCCGTAACGAAAAAGCAAACACTACTCAATCCTATGTCGTGTTTTTATGAGCTGTTCGATGCGTTGTAGACTTAGAAACGCTGATCAGGAATTGCGTTGTCAGCGGGTGCTGCTCAGTGCCTAAGTAGCTGCCGAAGGCCAAGAACAGTAAGGCGGATTCTTGGCTGTGATTTACCCGCGGTTCTGCGGGCAGAGCACGGAATACAAACCAAGTTTCTAGGTTAGTTTTACGCTAAGACGGTCAACTTGTGATAGGAATAGAAGTGGCAGCGTTTAACCATTACGTGCAACAGGGACCTGGCATGCCGGAACTTGAGGCCGAACTGCCATGAGCTTCTTATATGTATGGGGAGTTTTCAGGTCGCATTGCAAGAATATAACGCGTTATACAATAACGCGTCGGCGGAGAATTTACAATTTAGCTTGTGTGCTGGTGTTAGTTGCAAAATGTGCGTTTATGGTGTTTGGCTTAAGAGTGGCTTTTATGCATGGCAAGTATAGTTCAAATGCAATTTTTATTCACAGAGTTTCAACTTAACTTGTAACAAACATGTTGGCTTGAGTCGGTTTGTGAATGCAAAACATTTTAGTGTTGTAAAATTACAGAAATCGGAGGCAGGTGAGAACCTTCATTGGTGTGCCTATGCTTGTCTCTGTAAGGAAGATTTTTTGAAATAAGGCGAAAGCGTCTGTACAGCTTATAAGCTCTGTTTTGTAGGTTCCACGCCAAGCCTTCTGAAGAAGAGCAAGAAAAAAAGTGAGTTTTGCCTGAGCTTTGATGGATTTTCAGTTCAATAAAAAGCGAATTGGTATTCGCCAGACCGTATTGAATTCTCTCAAACTTGTCCATAGAGCACCAGTAGAGTCGCCAACAAGCGCATTTGAGATTTATGATCGTCAACAACTTTGGCACAGCTGCAACGAAGCTAATGACGTAAGAAAGTAATTCGCACTTAAAAATGCTCGAGGAAAATGTAACGCTCGACCAGTTGATGACGCTACTCGCGAACTTCCCAGAACGTCGATGCTGCGGCTTCATCTTGCGCCAATTACATCCACCAATTTCCGGGAGATCCCCTGGTCAATGAAGGTTTTTTAATAAACCTGAACGACCCACGCCTTCGAATGTTTGCTCGATATTTTTGGCCACGGTGCTTCTCTCCACCGCTGTTTTTAGGCGCTGAGCACGTTTGCGAAACACGTCAAACGGAATTTCACTTTTGCTGTCATTGAAGCGGATCGGGCTTATTGGGGGGGGGTCATTTGCTTGGAAATAACTTGCCGTTTTGGTCAGGAAAGGGCTTTGCTTGGGTCGTAAAGTCGTTGCGCAATATGTTTTTTTGTGGGCGTTATATATATGTTTTTGTATCAATGGTGTAGAAAGTTAGAAACTTACCAATTTTACCGTAAATTTCACGAAAGAAACCAATAGATATTACGATTTTCGCAGAGCGTTGTTTCTTCGTTTTCGACGTATCATCCGACAGAAAAAGCGTAGCGGCACAGGAACTTCGGAAGAGGCAAAATCTGGGACAGCGTTTATTCCTGAAAATGTTTGAGTCTGCTAGAAGTGAATGCCTGCTAGATTCATTGCTTTGCTGGTTTCGCATAAATTCAAAAACGAACATTAGAATTTTAATCCTTCGCTGCTGCTCAGCGTTTTCCAACCACAGACTAACTCCGCTGGCAGCAAAGACCTTCGCGGACTGAAGCGCCTGAGCTATTGTCAAGTGCGTGCTGGAAAATTCCGGCACTGGCGTAATTCCAAACCCTTTGCTTTATAAGCCTCAGGTGGCCTTGGAGTCCGCAGACTCACCAACAGATTTTCACGAACCCAACTGAGTTCGCCCACTTGGAGCTAGGCAGAGACGTTTGTCCTAACGGGTGACCCCTCACAACGCTGTCCACTCTTTCGTCCTGTGCACCCTTTGTGTTGTTGTTTCCACTTTTTACGACTTGCAACAAGTCGAGAAACATACCACAAGTTTTGATGCGGGTATGATAGAACCATGGAAATTTGAAGGTTAATTATCATATTCCGTAGATCAATGGTTCCCAAAGTGGGGTAAATTTCTCCCGGGGGTAAAATACAATTTTTGGGGGGATAACGCGGAACCAACTGAAAACGATGTAAATACGAGCATAATTGTTAAGTTCTTTTGTGAAGTAGTAGTTCACGTTTGAGTACTTTTACTGATTTTTGTGCAGTGATTAATCAACTTACTGAAATGTAATGACAACAATATAGACACAAGCATACTAGTTGCGTTCTTTTCACAACGCAAAATATTGAGGGTAAGAAGACCTAATCGCTACCTTAATTTGGGTAACGGCTTGGACAAGTTTGGGAACCATTGCCGTAGATGAAGCTACAACTCTTGTGCTTTCGTATGACATTACGCCTGTAGTGACAACTGGTCATTTTCTCAGATTCTCTCGACAGCGCCGAGCTTTTCAAGCAAGCGAGCTTCGAGACTCTGAATTGCAACAGCGGCGAAGCAGCATCTGGCTCCCAGACGCCTAGTAAGTGTAACCGGCGGTTGTTGCAAAACAGCGCTACTTTTCAGTTGAATCGAACCCCCAGCTTTTCCGCGTCTATCCGCCAGATTCTAGCAACGTGATGTACCGTTTCCTGACAGTCCTCTCGCTCCATACAATTTCCTTAATATTTCATCCGAATCTTTTGGAAAGACACTGTTGTTTTCAGTTTTTTGCCGTTTAATGGTTGCTGACGTTTGGTTAATCGTGGTTTGTGACGTTTGGTAAAGGTTTTGTGCTTTTAGTGTCGGTCACGGGTCATATGAGGTCATATCCCGGGTCATATGAGGTCGAGACCAACAAACCAATCAATTGCAGCAGGATTTTTTTAGAAGGCTTGGCCTCGGTGACCGTTAAGACATGTTGAAAGACCCGCAACTCTTTCATCTGAGTATCAATACAGACATGAAGCTACGTGTTAGTGTATGTTGGTGGTTGGGCAGTAGCGAGGTGCTGCTGTAGGTTTGAGTGTACTTTGGTGGTGGTTCGGTGTTTGTGCTGCGAGTTTCTACTGTGTTTTGCGAGGTCGTTGAAAGTGCCTGAGAGACCGTTTCAAGTTTAAGCACTGAACTGAAGGACAGAAGCTGCTGCGCGTCGGTGTTTGCGATGCGTCGTGAACTTCGCAGAAACCATATTTCGACAAACTGCTGCAAACGGAACGGTTCAAGTAGTCAAATAGCGAATTCAGTGTTGCTGGTGCGCGCAACTTCAGGCTTGCAGCTGTGAAGCAGAAAGGGAACCCGAAGGAAAATCTACCCCCGGCATGGGTTGCGCTGTCGTAGATAATTTGACTTGATGGGTTGGACATGCCAAGAGCGCACGCGTTAAACCAGGGATCTCAAACACGCGGGCCGCGTATGGCCCGCGAGAGCGCTTTGTGCGGCCCGCGATGCTTTTTGGGAATTTTCAAATCATCACCATTTAGGTTATTCAGTTTATTCACCGGTGTTTAAAAGTGCTCGGCTCGCGAGTGAACAAATTCTTCTCAAAAGAATTTAGAGACGGCTAGAAGTCATGGTTGCGGAGTCGGAGGTAAAATATCCGACTCCGACCTCCCCATAATCCATATATCCGACTCACGACTCCGACTCCGTACTTTCCAAACTTTCCGACTGCCAACTTTAGATAAAGGTAATGAAGTTTGGCTGTTAACAATTTGGTAGCAATTAGCTATCAATAGAAATCGTGGTGCACAGCAAGAAATCTCAGTTTCAACAAAAGTTGCAAAAGAAATTGTATCATTTCAACAGGAATTCCCAATTTTGGAGTGTGAAGTAAAAATTGATCCAATTGGACATCCGGAGTCGGACAAAAAATCCGACTCCGACTCCTAGTGTTGTTAGGAATCCGACTCCACCCAAAAACCACCGACTACTTACGACTCCGACTCCGCAACCCTGCTAGAAATGATTTGCCTGTAGCTCATGATACCTTTCGCAGAAAATAAGGTGTTAGAGCTGTTTCTAATAAGGTTCAGGTACCGCCATTGTTGCGTCGGCGTCATAATGCGGCCCTCGGGTAGTCATAATGCGGCACGCAGAGAAGGGCGACGGTCCAGCCATCCTAGGCAAGGAGAGCATCCGAAGGAGTGAAATTACAGAAATTAATGTTTTATAACTCAGGCTTTCACAACTCAGAAAGCTGGAAGGGCCAAATTATCAACATCAATTTGCCGCGGACCGCAAAAGTCTATTTCATTTCGATGTCGAGATTTCGTTGTAGTATGGAAGAAATTCTGGAACGACAATTACTTGTTCGAGGTCAAGCTTTTCCAACATTTTCTACAATTGAGAAAGCTCTCGCGGGCCGTATGTTGTGCAGGCCAGCCATAACTGAACGCTTCTTCGTATTGTAAGGCTAAAGCCACGAACACATACTGCATGGATCTGATGGGAACTTGTCTGAGGCAGGCACGCAAATGTATGTTGATGTGTTAAGCCACCCGGGAGAGAAATCAAGCACTGCCGTCAGACAGACATAAAGCACTGCTATCGTTATCTTGAGGCTTTACACCCAATCTCTCTTCCCCTTTTGTAGGCTGGCGAATTCCGGCCAGCCTATTGTTAATATGCGACTTGGTCTTCCGAATATCTCTCGATTCTCTCTAGAGCTTGGGTTCGTAAGCTGTGGGGCCTGAAAGATTCGCAAGGGGAGCGCAAGTATGGCAGCGGCGTATTGTTGAAAAGTATTAAATGCGTTGTTTTGATCATTCATAAATTTATTATCCTTTTGCCGTAAACCCTGCAATCAAAACAAAGCGGATACTACAGTGAACACAAATCGAGATCTGTTATAAACTTGCTTGTTCAAAGTTGGATTTATGAGTGAAGAACGCTTCATGTTTCGATGGTGTCTTGCGTGCCTGGTTTCAATTTTTGGTGGCAATACGAATTGTGTCACAACACAGGACTATATCATACGCGACGATTTGGCGACAGACAATTCGTTTTAATTGTTGTGAAGAAGATCAAAACCGTAAATTTGTCAGAAAGAACATCGTTCAGAGCTGTTGAAACACTTTCGTGGCTAAGTACGACACGTTTGAAAACGTATGCTGTTTTGTTGAGCAGGCCGCCAGCTTACTTTCTGTAACGCGCTACACCTGTTTTTCTCGCCAAAAGTTCCAAACCCCTGGTCCCCTTACACGTACGTTTTACGTTTAAGTGCCTTGCCATTGTTGCGTAACGCGGTATGAGATCCGTACAGCTTGTTTCTTTTCCTTGTTTTCACTTAAAGCGAAGCTTTAGCGGCGTAACCTGTTGCACACGGCAAAGGCCTGGACAGGTAATTTTGGTGCCTGTATTTCTCACACTCCCCACTGCTAGAGTTTGGTATGGGGCATGCAATCAAGTTATTGCCCCGGGCATCACCAGACCTCTGCACGCCCCTGTGTGTAGAAAAGTATCAAACCGCGTGTAGAAAATTTTGGTAACTGAAGCAAGACATTTTGCCGTTTGCTTGTTCCATAATTCCATGTCCCAGCGCAGTGGTGTCTTCACGTGGGTTCCGGAAGTATTAGCACAAGACAATGGTCGCTTGTGTGTTGACGTAAGGATCTTCGCTTCCTGATCTGATGTAAACGGAACTCGCGTCTTCTGAAGAAAAGCCAGAGCTTTACCGCGCAGGGCATTATTTTCCGTTGTCTATGAGACAGTTGCTGACAAAAACTGCGACACTGCAAGAGTGAGTTGCATTTTTTTAGCTTCCTCCGTGCCGCCGCAATGCTCTCATCCACTGTTGCAGTTGTTGTCCGCATTGGAGCCTATGTCTGAAGGCGGAAACGTCCGCAGTAGCACGAACTTTTTTTGCCGGTTTGGGCCAAGGCAGAGTTTCTCGTTTTCAGTCCAAGAAACTCCATGAAGCTGTAGATAAGATCAGCGATAGCTGGACAGGACGATGTTTTGGATTTTTCTCGTAGTAGCTGCCCTTTGTACGTCACGAAACATAAGAACACCTTTGTTCGCGTAGAAAACCTTATCGAGGAGCAATGAAAAGAAAAGTGAAGTCAGTTTCAGGATTTTCGACGAGGCAGGATTGCGCCGACGACGTAATGGAGGCGTATTTCGTAAGCGACAAAGCGCCAATCGCGCGTTGCATTCGCTTTCGTGTTTTCGACAACTGCGCTCGAACTTTCGTACGGGACGCCTTCTAGAATATTTAGAATATTAAAGTATCACGTGTTCATAAATCGCTTTCCGAATTTAAATATCGTACACCAATTTATCTTATTGTAGCAAATGAGTGTAAACATGTGTGGACATTTCTGCGTCAAAATATTCTATACACTTTGCTGCAAGGTATTTCTTCGTATGATGCGTACGATTACCTTCCGTTGTGGATCACTATCCTTAGCAGGTATTGAGAACACTTGTGTTGTCACGTCATAAAGCACAATAACTCAGTGGAAGTGGCAGTTATATAACGAAGCAATAGCCATCTACTCCGTCAAACGCCAGTCCTGATATCGTCTCGGACTGTGGCGTGTCTACTTACTCGAATTAAACACAATGCAGAACTTCACTAAATTTTCTTAACTCCAAACAGACCCGCCACAAAACCATGTAGCACTGGGAGTTGAGCTTTCATTGCGATCGCTGAAGTTCATCACAGCTCCTGTCGATGGCAATGTCTGTGTCTCGATATTGAAGTACATCAATGTAAAAGTAGAAAGAGTGTCTTAAAATGATGTTGAAACTTAGTACTGAAAAAGTTTTGGTGTGTCTGGTTTGATGTCATCTTCCCCAAAATGAGAATAAGCACTTTAGGTTTAAGATGCAAAATAAAATTGTTTATTGAGTCCAAACCAATAGCAATAGGTTGTGCCCTTTTCGAAATCTGAATAAGAAACTTTGTATTGTTTCAGTTCTTTTGGAGACATTTGAGACAGCAACTTTTGTCTTCGCACAAATACTGTACTAGTGAAGATCTCTGTTAAGTAGACGTCGTTATCATTTTTAAGGAATTAGTTGGCGAATGGGTTTATAATCACTAGATGCATTTGCACGGCTTGCACCCTTCTTGCAAATATTGGTTGGAACTCTTGTTACGGCTTAGTTAGGTATTGCACTCGGATCCCGTCTCCGTCTAATTCGTCTGTCTTCCACTTCTTCCGTCTGTGAATTTCCAAATGCGCCTTCCGCGCACTCGTGTCGCTATGAAATAAAGCATCTTTCCACTGCTCTACGATACTAATGATGTGATGCAGTTGGGAAATAGTGACAAACGATTCTAAACACGCCTTAGAGCTGTTCTTCTTAATCTTTCCCAGGCCAGTGCAGGAGCACACTAATGCGCAACCGGTACAGGCTCACAACAGCCCCACTGCGTCGTTCAAGGCACGTTTTGTGCTGTACCCAAACCGTTGTTTCTTTTCCCTGTGTTATGTTCGGCGGATTTTTTGTGAGCTATTGAACACGGCTGTAAAACCATTCATTAAATGTTCATGATGGTGTTATTATAGGCATTTAAGAAAGGGGATCCGTCGATTTTCCAGCAGCTGTTTTGACGTCAGGCAGCGGTCCCTTTATCCCTTCTGGTGAGTTTCTTGTCGCTAGATAATGTGCTCGCGTGAAAAGATGAAATGCAGTTCATTCAACAGAAAGAAAACGCGGGAACTAAACGCGGTAAAGCAGGATTTGACGCAAAAACGTGAATGCCAACTTGGCTGGCTCCTCACGGTTGGTTGACCGGTCTTGAAGAATTGATTGATTGACTGGACTGGCGATCAGATCTGAAAAGGCTGCCCTGGTCTTGTAGCGGTAGTGTGGGTTACGCTGAGGTTAGGTTATTAACCAAAGCTTGGTTATGAGGCAATATTTCTTAAAAAAGAAGTTGTTGGACTTCCTAGCATTTTCTCAAACACTTTACGCACGATGCTTCCATTGAGTTATGCCGTCTGTGAGGACATCAGTTATGAATCCGCACTGATGGAAAAGCAGCTGGGGCAATCCTTTTCAGGAAAGCTTTCATTATGCAGAATCGCATGATACAATCTTTTGTCCGTCGTTGCTACTGATGTGCTGCTACTTACAGGCTCGAGTTTTTGCGAAAGCACCTGTTCGTGCGCCTAGAATAGTGACAAAAGCTGGTATTGCTTCCTATGAGAGGTAACTCGCCAAACGCGTCGATTTCCTAAAGGTTTCTGGTCGTGTAGCGCAGGGGCCTGGCCAACCGGGGAATAGCGTGCATGGTGCGGCCTTGCGCGCTTGAGGTGACGCACACAATAGGCTCGGCCAGTTCAGCCTGCGGCTTGAGATGGATAGGGTCTATGCTATTGTCCGTTTCGGTCTATGCTACCTTTCGGGTCCATGTGTATTGGCTTTGTTGGCGTTTGCTGGGTTTCGGTTGCAAGGGCGATTTGGTCGCAAACCCGTAACACCTGGACGGCTGCTTCTACTGCTTCTGGCAAGAATCGCATCGGTTATTTATCTTGCCGACGTTCCACGCTTTCCGCTCGATATGCCTGCGGCATAACGGTCGAGTCAAAGAGTATTGGTGCTGGACCGAATTTAGACAATAGAGTCGTATGCGCCAGCGTTCTGTCTTTTTTGCATATCGCCGTGAACCCAATTTGGAGTTCCGAAAGCATCGGTAAGAGCCCATTGTAGGACAGTTTTGGTGCCAAATCCGTCCTATTCGATCCAGGTGGCTGTGACTTGCACTTTCAAACAGTTGAGCGCTTGGCTCATCTTTTCACTCATGGCATAATGTACGTATTACGTTACTCCTGTCTCGTCTGTGATGCTTGTTTGGACCACGATCGACTTGATTTCCACTGAAAACATGTTTTGACACCGAACTAAGCATTTAAGCACAAGGCACTGCACCCTTTGTATCTACTAAAAGCATGAAGCAAAATCGTTTGAAGTTTGTGTCCAAGTTGCTGTAATTTCCTCACGCAAGTTGTGACGATCGTCCCTTCTCAGAAACTCAGCTGCGAACGTGTATACGTGCGTTCGAGAACTGGAACGCCGCGCAGGCAGGTAGAGCATCGTTGGACGCGCACTGGTCTGAGCGCTGGCTTGCTGACGACTGCGTTTATTTTGAGCAAAAAACACAAGTATTGTTCTTGCATAAGTTGGACCTTTAATAGCCCATGATAAATATTTGACATTGATTTTGGCGAATGTTAGTTGGTACGAAACTACCGCTTGAAACAAATTTGAGGAGAGCTTTCAGAGCCATGAAATTAAATCTGATAAAAGTTTCCCAAAAAGTGAGGAAAGAGAACTTGGCTTTCTTACGATTTNTTAACGGAAATAAACGCGAAAAGTGACGAATGTTTTTTTTGCGTTTAAAACGTTCAAACTTTTATTCGCGTTGGGTTTATTGTCGGGTTAAAACGTTTCTTCNGACACATAGTTAAAAATGTATTGTCTATTTTGGTGCGGATTTTAGTTCTTGAGCAAAACTTGTTTGAAAGGAAAAAATGCATTTGCAGCAAATCAAAAGTAACTTTGTTGGTTGCGACACAATGTTGAAATCACCTTGCAGTAAATGATGCGCACCAGCATTTTTGCTTTGGAAATTGGTGTGGAATAATGCAGGCCTGTATCATATTGCGAAATGAAGCAGCTAATCGGCTGCGGAACGGCGTGGTTAAATTTTTTGTTGGTGAAAACCGTAATGGTTCTTATTTATTTCACCTACAAAATTCTGGGTAGCAGCTTGGTGCTACGTTTGAATAAAAGCTCATAAAATTTTCTCTACCATTTTTTCCAACTGTGGCTTCATTTTTCAGCACTATGTCAAGTTCATCAGGCAGCAGCAAAGTCTCCATCGGTTTCTGTTGGTGTCCTTTCATGGATTATCATGTTATTACAAACAAACACTTCACCAGAAGACAGTCACTGGTTGTTTGCTGGGTTATGCCTTTTTCTAAACGCCGGAACAGAAATTGTTTGATTTCAAATTACGTTTTAATATAAAGCAGCGTTTCTCAAACATTTGCCGGTCACGGGTCCCAGGTTAAGCACCCCGGGTGCAAAGGAACAAACATTCGCTAAGGGTGTTTTCATGCTTTGCGCATGTTGCGCGNGNATTAAAATACGNTTAACAGCAGTTCTTTCCATCGCTGTATTTACGAAAAGCGTTCCGCGCCCACAATTGCAAACGACTGCACCGATGCGTCNCAAGCAAGTGAACCTCGGATGTTCCCAGAGCTTTCCGTCGATTCGTAAACCATTTGTGTTTCGGTAAATGAAAAACGCAAGTGTTGAAGAGCCTGATGATAAAAATTAACGGCCGCAGTAAACGATGCTTCGTGAGCGATTCGATAAACACCGTTACCATCATCAGTACGGTGACAGGTGAGATTCACCAAGGTTGCTATTTAAAAAGAAGTGAGCCTACCATATTGGCTTTTGACACTATCCAGGTAGCCTACCTCTGTTCACGTTCTAACACAGTATAAGCCTGCTATGGACCAAAACACTGCTCATGTGGCTGAGGCAAATCTCGCACATGGTTTCAATGTGCCTGACAAACTTGTACCCATCAAGAAAATTCGATTCTAACGCAAATCTGCCCAGAGAAAATCTGGTGCTTTCGCTCTATCGAAGCAGATAGAAAATGGAAGGAATTGAAGACAGCAAGCCTAATACAAAAACATATGTCAGAACAAGAAAGTACAGCATCTTCCATCAGTCAAACTTTTGCACTACGGTTTGTCGACGTGAAGACAATAACCAACCTTATTAATTTTGTTCAAAACATAATTTTATCAGCTCCACGCAATTTTCAATTCTAACTTGCTGAAGACAGGCTTCACACACAGCAAAAACCATCACCGACACCATTACTTAAACCCAATTTAAGTAAGCCGTAATCCGTTCAAAGCCGAGAAAATTATGCTGTATGCGACCAAGGGAGCATGGTCTTCGGAAGGGGGGGGGCAATGAGGGCCTTGGTCCCCTGGATTTTGGAAATTTCAGCCAAAAAAGGTTGTTGTCTTAGTTTCGAGTGGGAAAAAAACAAATTTCACCACTTTTTCTGCCGTACACCATAGCCAGAATCGGATTCTGTGTGAAGACACCTTTACGAGAGCCAGCCTTGAAGGTTGTGCTTGGTTCGAAAACAACGGAATTTTACGTTTACTACGGCGTTCCGTTTCGTGTGAAGCCGCTGTTGGACGCGGACCCCAAATCACGGCAGATGCACTGACATATATTTCGGTGAAAGAGAGAGGTCAGCCGGCGAGGCACGTTGTGGCACTGTGAGTTCTGTTCAAAAAATACTGAATGCAACGGTACAAATAATTGTCGGCCTAACCGTCGCGAGACAATATTCGCTTGACGTCCGTAGACTGCTCGTGGACCAACTATTGAAAAATGCCGACGTCATATGCGTGACACTGCAAAGAGTTTAGCAAGGTTTCGTTTCCTGTACGTCGAAACGAAAATAGGCCACTTTCAGGAAAGACCTGTCTGTTTCAGTTTCCTGTGAGAATACGTTATGAAAATCCAGTTAAGTTCGTGGTTTCTCAACGAAAGCATCAGCAAAAATGGGGCAGATACTGATTTTAGGTGTTTGGCAAAACAAGATTTCTGTGAGCAGAATTAAGTTCAGTAAAAATATTGGTTAGGAAATAACAGAAACAGCCACCCAGGTAGTGGCAGAGAGCAGGTGTCGCTACCCAGGCCTGATCTGTTTGCATAGTTCATGCAAACGTCCGCTAGGAGAGCTGCGGTTATCTCGCCCATGACAACGCCATTCACCTGACCATGAAAACAGCCGTTAAATTGAAATGTACTTGTTTCCACGACCTATTTCAGTAGCTTCTTCAGATGCTTTCCTCCTGTTTGAGCCGTTAAACTCGTTGTACCTGCAAATACCGTAGTGTGAGAAGGCTGGTTACGCCAAAGGAAGTGATTATTTCAGGTACAAATTTACTCTGAAACAGCGATAGACATGTTGGACACAGGTCCCATGTTGGCATAGATTTGGATTTACAAGAAGTGTCGAATTTGCTTCTACATCCTGCTGAAGTTTCAAGCGATGCATTATTATTGAAAGCTGCAAGGATGGAGGCGGACTCACACGGGCAATCTTCTTCCCGTTGACAAAGCTAGTAGTCGGCAGTGATCATGAATTTTACGCAACGAAAGGTTTTTAAGAGCGACTTCTGTTAACCTGAGCCTTACCATCTAGAACAGGGGTTCTCAACCTTTCTCTTTCCATGCACCCCTTCAGCATTCCGACAGATGAACATGTACCCCAAAAATTTCCCACGACAAAACATTTTGTCATGGTTATTCATAGATATATTTAACAATAGGCACATAATGATTTTTGAAAAGAATATTCACTGATATGTGTATAAATGTTTGTAAACAGATTATATGATCGTCCATTTATTTTGCTCTTCTATTACTAACCCTTAAATGTACCCCTTCGCATGGCCGAATGTACCCCTGGAGTTACATGTACCCCAGGTTGGGAACCCCTGATCTAGAAAGTCGGTAAAATATGGCGGAATCAGATTTCTGGGGCAGTAGTATCGCGTTATACACGAAATGCACGTAAAAGGTCGCCGGCCATTTCTTGTGCCGATGACGCCTTGCAGAGCTCGTCTGTGAGATGCGGTGTCGCGCCGCAGCAAGTGCTTCGTGTTGATGACGATTGATGTTGTGAACTTNCAATGCGACCAATAACAACCCTGTGTACGATNGAAAGTCGCGGCTGTGACACGAACATGCTTGGTTATGCGCTCCGTGACGTGCAGCGCCACAGCTCATGATTTTACAGGCGTTGCAGCAGCGAATATAGTACAGGTGGTCTGGAACGTTTTTGAAAACTGCTTTCATTTTTATTTCCTCTTCCATTGCAGTATTTTTCGCTTTTTGTCATCTTTGCCACCTGCGCGATGTATCGCGAAAAGCAACGAAAACTGCCGGTTCTGCAACTTTCAGAGTTACACGGCCTTCGCTGGCGTGAGAACAGTGGTTTTTGACCTTTTTTTGTATCGCGACCCATTATAGCATTCCACCAGGCCTGTAGCCAAAGATAAAGCGCTGGGAGAAGCGAATGCAGTGTCAAGTGGTAGGAAAACGCTGCGTCAGTGCTTTGTGGCAGAAGTGGCCGGAGTCACATTTTCAGACTCCGACTACGCTCGTGTTCCAAAATTTTTGAATCCAGGTCCGGAAATTTTCAAATTTGAGAATCCGATTCCTGTTCCAACTCAGGCAACCATCGATGCCACCGAAATTCAGCATTTTTTAAACTTAAGCAGTGACATTTATAAAGACTCGTGCTACTGCCGAAAATGAAAAATGACTCCGGATCCGGGTGCGTTTTTTTCACAAAATCCGGGTCCGTTTTTTCACAAAAGGTCCGTTTTTTCACAAAAAATCCCGATTTGGTTCCGAAAAAAAACCGCAGGATCCTGCCGGAGTCGATTCCGGCACTCCGGATCCGTGATCACCTCTGCAAAGAGCAACAGTTTTACGCGCGGTCACGGGGGGTCGGAAAAGAACCGGCCCACGCAAAATTTCAGGGGGCGTTCTCCAGCGCCGCTTGGTTCACACGCTTGCGTTTTACATTCGCGTCGTTTAGAACTTGCAAAGAGTGTAATGGACCCAACGTTTTGTGGCACTGGTTTCCTTTTCGCAATCCTGTATTGCTTGATGCCTTAGCACGCTATAACTTTCCCGGTATGAAAATTAACGGAAGAGCACCGCCAATCTAATCTGTAAGTTTCGTTGTCCTCAAAATGCGGAAGGCTTGTGTTTGCGAATGGCAGGGTCATTATTGCCTTACGACAATTATTTGCCAGCAACTGCCCTCGAGCGTTGCGCAGATACAAGCTGTGATTTCAGTGCAGACTGCGTTACCAGCCTCGTGTACGATGAAGCCGTAATGCGAGGCCTTCATTACCACAACCAGTTGCCAGTTGTGGTTCTCAGTGTACGGATCGTTGCAGCAAAGTTGGCAGGTGCATTGTCTTCGCACTATTGCTCTGCGCCGCGAAAGCAAAGAAGCAAGGCTCACTTCTGGCATTGCTTTTGCATTGAAGTGTGTGTCGTGAACTGTCAGGATGCCTCAGCAGGCAAGCCTTAAAATTCACCTTCGTTATGCCGCGCGTCTGCAGCAGTTGCGCATTTGACAGGGGAGGTGCGTTATACAGCACACGCAAGGTACGAAAACACAAAAAAAACATACGTAATTCAGCCGCAGTGTAGTTCTTGTTACTGAGTAACAACAATGTTACACAGTAACAATGTTATTGGAGTTGGAAGCAAGCTGAGGATTGCGTTTCGAAGCTTGAAGGCTGAGAACAAACTGAGATGAACAGGCGAGCACTTGAATGCAGAAGTAGTGTGCGGTTGGTGTCGGTTCAAGAATCTTGCCGCTGAAGTGGAGTGCAGGCAAACGCTTGCGGTCCTTGCACTGTGAAGTTGCTGCCTCGAAGTTTGCTGCGCGCCGTTGCTGTCGTTCCCCTAAAGCTGTTTTGCCCCCTAAAGCTGTCTTTCACGAACATCGTCTTCGCTGCATTGTTTGGCCGCTGGGCTATAAATAGCTACAAGCAATTATACAAAATTTCGTTGTCAGCTCGTTGTGTAATCTTGGTTAAGCCAAGTGCATTGTACTTTTTTCACGGACACAACCATTCACTTGTTGGTTCGATCGTAATCGTTGCTTTCTCGAACGATCCAAGAAGTGGATGTTGTATGGAGAAGATTATCGCTTGAAACGACAAGCGTTACTGCGCGAGCCGNATGTGCACGAATACCAGTGCGTGCACCGATCGCAGTACCTTTTGGTCGAAGCTGTGAATGCAGCGGTGTCTTCGAGAGCGATACAACCCATCCGTTTGCTCATCCTTTGTCTATGCGTCGAGATACAAAACTTCGCGCTGTGAAGTCGAATTTCACTCATTCGCTTGTTGACGACAAAACCAGGTTTCTGCATATGGCAAAGCATGAGCACAGTTTTCACGTCAACGGGTTATAAGGGCAGATCCCCATTTACAAGCTTGTGTCTAATATGCGCTTCACAAAAGTTTCTCTTTCATACTAAATTAAATTTAAGCTTGGGAATGTTTTGCAGATGGTGGTTGCGTTGGCTTTTCATGTGGATTTCTTTAAGGCAACCAACTTGTTTGAGAACTGCTTTGAAGTGTGTTTCACTCGCTTGCGTCATTCAAGAATTTTCCAGAAATTTTACTGGTGTATGTTCAATTTTAGCGTCACTAGAAAAACACACAGTACATTTGCAGGTTATTACAAGGTTTACCGCAAGAACGAGTTTGAAAATTGTTCTGTTGATTTCATTGACGTTGAGCTGTTGTTTCTTTGCTTTCGTTTAACTGTTAACAGCTGGCGACCTTTTTTGCAGGTTCGTTTGTTGACCACGTTGAAGAAACGATAAAATTGCCCGCCGAGTACATTTTGACTGATAGTGAACATTTGCTGCAAAAGCGGAGAACCTCTGGACACAGAATATCTTACAGGTGGGTGCTGTGGAAGATGACGTCACAAATGTCGTTGACGTCACAATAACACCTTGTTACGTCAATGGTAAAATGTACGACGAAAACGTCGCTGGTAGAACTAACTTTCGACCAGTGATTCTCAACGTGGTCCAAGTGGACCAGTGGTCCACCTGGAATTTTTAGTGGTCCATAGAGAGTTCCAGGAGTAAGATTGAACATGCCCTTGAGTTCACAGACTTCGTGCAATGCAGTTACGACTAGTTTTTCATGACGTGTCAGCATAGTCAAGTGGTCCTTAAAGTATTTTTTGAAAATATGGTCCATGGGCCAATAAAGGTGGAGAGCCGCTTCGTTGAACTATCAATAGGCGCAATAAGTCCGAAAAGCTAGTTAACTTTAGTCTGAATGCATGTGGAAAGGTCTTGGTTAATGTGTAGGCATTACGTTGGTGTTCGTTTGTTTGGTTTTTAGGATGTGTTCAATGGAAAATGATTAGTTCGTGTTATTTACTCCATTTTCCAGTGCCGTACAAAAATTGTTTATTTTTATGATATTTCTATTACGTTACGGCCCCGGACATAAAGCCAGGTGTGGTCTGAAATGAACCGTGTTTTGCGAGGAGCGACTTGCCTGGTGGAAACGACCTTTGCGTCGAATTCGTTTATTTGGTGCTTTTTTTGGTTGAAGAATGAAGCAGTTTACTGCGGACAGGGGCTTCTTGATTTATTGCAATGAGTAGATGCACAAGGTGCGCGAAGTCAATGGTAGAAATCAACGCAATGCTTTGCTTATAATTTTCCTGCCTTGATTTGCGTAAGTTGGTGAGCGGTTGCAGTGTGGAGGTGTCAGGCAGGGAAGCCTTGCCTTGACTTGCTTGCGACGTAAAAGTCGACAGTACAGTGCAGGCCCGTAGCCACGGGGATTCAGAAACCTTCCAAATTTTTTTGTGCCCTCCAAATTTTGTTGTACCCAGAAAAAATTGTTTCAAACAGATAATGAAAGCAAAAGACCTTCCCCCTAAATTGTATTTTCTCCCCCAAACCTCGAAACCTGTTTGCGGGCCTGGTCCAGTGGCTGGGCGAAATGCCCATCACATCACGTTCTGCGTATCTGAGTGAAGCGGAAGTTTCTGTTACGTTGTTTCAAGGTGATTGAACGTACGTCAGCCTGCCTTGATGAAGTTGACTTGTTGGTTTTGTCGCCACGTTGATTCTGCTTCCTCTTCGCTCATTACACTTCAGTGAAAGCAAGTCACGTGCACGATGTTTACAGTCAGGTCGTGCGATAGCTTTCGGGATCAGTCGGCGATATTTTCCAGGAAAGGGTTAAAACAGCACTCCATTGTCAAATCCGGGAATCCGCGAGCAGTTCGCCGATTTCGGCTGGCGACGAAAAATAAAGTCCCGTTCCGCAAAAGCCTCTTTTGGTTATTTCCAGCTGATTTTCTTTGCCGGGACAGCGCAGTGGCTGGCCATGTTGCACGTCAGATCTCATCTCTTCAATAAACACTGGTGGTTGCCGTCCACCGGCGTCTTGACCCACTCTGCCAGTCCCGATCGTCGTCGGACGTAGCTTGCTTCTTTCTGTCGACGCAGAAATGTGCTTTTTCAATTGTTTTTAAATAACGTTTTCCTCTTCTACTGGGACCGATCGGCAACCGCTGTAGGCCAGCACCGTTTTAAACCGCTCCTTTACAAGCCAGCGTGGCGACCTTCTCAGTTTTTGGTCGTCTGGCGCCTGGGATTCGTTTTTTTTAATCTATTTTCTGGCAGCGAAGCAAACCACGTTTGCTGCTGTCCAAACAGAGCGCAGTCGCCACGGGAGCAGACCGTTCATCGACGAAAGTCATTGAGTGATGCTCCAATTTGTCGACTGTGATTTGCGACGATTGTGTGCTAGGTCAGTGTACGCCACTGTGTGATGCAGGGGAAAAGGACCGAAACTACGAGTTTGGGGAGGATCTGGTCATTACGGCGTACGTCAAAGCTTTTATTGATTTCCAGCGCCGCGAAGCGACAGCAGGCGCTGATAAAACTCAATCTTTCGAAGAAGCGTCGTCTTGGCGATGGGTTTTCAGTCTTTCGAAGAAAGATTTTCAATCTTTCGAAGAAGCGTGGTCTTGGCGATTTTATCTGTGTCCGGGCGACATTCTATTTTCGTCCGGAATTTGTCACATGCCATCAGGAACTTGCACGAGAATGTGACGTGTGTTGCATGTGCGTCATAATCAACCTGCGTTGAAAAGACGTGTGCTGAAGTTGTGATGAGCGTTGCGGGAGGCTGCCTTTTCTCCAAATCGTCGCAAACGATTCCAAATTCGCTAATATCGCGATATTCGCTAATATCGCCTCATGCCTGCTGCTGCAGGTTCAAGGCCCGCGCCTGAATCATATCGTGGATTCGACCAACGAGGTGCTCGCACTTGCAAATACCCTGCCTGACCGCAGAACGACCCCTTGAGCGATGCACAAACAATTTATTCAGTAGCCAGCGTCGAGTTAACCTGCCTTCATATGCCTGTTGCATTAGCGTGGCATATTGGCAAAGATCGATGAAAATTTGTTTTAAAATTCTAAAACATTTGTGTGATTTTTGTGGCAAACAGCGCACTCGGCACCGGACAGGCTAAAACCGGTGCTTTTCCTTTGTCAAAGGAGCTTTAACATAACTATGTGACGCGGTTCAGCAGTATTTAGTAACTAATCGCTACTTAGCTACTGCTAATGTAGTAATTGCGGCCCGACTCGTTGACGGCTGTAAAAAGAAGTCGTGGACCAGGAAAACGTGGACCATGGTCATGGTCGTCGAAAGGGAGGCAGGGGGTCTTGACCCCACTGGATTTTGAAATTTTTCTGTGAACTTTTAGTAGAAAAATGTTTTCTACGTTTTGGAGTCGGTGAAATTGGCACCGCAGAAAAACTATCGCCCACCCCGGAAAAAATCCTTCCAACGTCCACTGACCATGGTAGAAAAGACGCGTGTGCCTCAGCCCAGACATATGTTAGGCGACCAGATCAGGTTAATGGCGTTTCTGACATTGTGCTGACAGCAGCAATTCGAAATGTAAAAGCGGTAGAAGATCGAGATATCAGGAACTTGATCTGATAAAGCGGTTTCGACAAAACAGGAAAGTTTTGCTTGTCACTTCCTGAGGGGAACTGCAGTTATAACGTCTCCTGACAAAAAGCATTTGTCCGCACCCGTTGTTGAACTGAAACGCTGATGTAGTTCTGGTCACGCAACTGAGAGACCGGGTGCTTCTGCGGCAGATCAGCAGCGTTACAATTGTCTTGTCAAAGCGGCTCGTGCGTTGCCATGCGGGATCAAAAGTTGTTTTGATTCAAACGAGCGTCCCATCGCTTGTGACGTAAGTCGATATACTAGCGCAAATATTGACAAGTCAAGGAGAGATTTGTTACATGTTTATTGCTGGTTGGTTAAACATGTTGAAAAGCTCGTTCATAAAAGTTGTTGGTGACATAAGCGGCGAAAGGGGGTTTTGGCCCAGGGGGAGCGATTTGACGTAATTATTGCCCCAAACGACTCGGGCGTCTTCCTGAAGTGCCATCTTTTCTTGATTGCGCCCTTTGATTTCACGAGTACATCGCAAAATTTTACGAGTATATCGTATATGCGAATAAGTGCAGTCTTCGTATATTCGCAAGGCTAAAAGAGTAACCCTGTCATTATTTGGTAACAATACCGGATCGGACGAAAACCGATGACCTGCTTTTGCTTTTCACCTTCATTGTTACTTGTGCTGTGGCGATGTGTGGTTACGTGTGGAGGCCGAGCAAGCAATTGTTATGCCCACGCGAATGTTGCGCAAGCGTTCTGAGTTATATCCTGGCACCCCCCATTATCAACTTCCTCCAAACTCAAAACCTGGACCGGTTGCTGGACGGTCGCGTTGATTGGCACGTGCTGTTTTTACCACCCGGTGAATTTTCAGGCAATACTAACGCGCGGTATCTTCATCACAATCCACCCACGCATAGATGTTCTATTTTGAGCGTTCAATAGCTGATGGAAAGTAGTGCGCGCAAAGTGACGTGTGTTTTGCAATCTGCAAACCTACCGCATCTTGTGCGTCTGATCTGCGTTTAAGAATTACTGCAACAAAACAATAAGAGGTTTAAGAACGCGTCCCATGGAAACTGTTGTGTTTGTCATTGATTTCCTGAATTGAAGAACTGCTTGCGCGTAGAAAATAAAAGCAGGATGTATTTGAAAGCGACTAAGAGTGGATTACATGTTTGAGCATGGCAGTGGTGCACAAGCTTACTGCCTTGTCAAAAACTGTTATGGCCCCCGCGGGTGCGTCGGTGGCCATTGTTGCTNTTTGCGCATCCTATAATGCGAGAGTATTTGTTCGCCAACTTTTTTTGCGAATTTTTTTTATTGGTGGAAACGAACGACAGCCAATCAGAGACGAATTAACCAGCCTCTGTCTTCCAAGCGTTTTGCTCATCGAGCATCGCGGTCCTTCTCATTGGTTTTTGCCACTTGAGGTTTGTCCGGCGCAGGGGGTTCTTTGTCCGGCGCAGGGGGTTCTTTGTCCGGCGCAGGGGGTTCTTTGTCCGGCGCAGGGGGTTCT
>JGI24021J15306_10000706_pt1 | contig 28115 bp, 26 predicted proteins | sample Ectturendosymbi1_FD_15306 | JGI IMG/M metagenome (IMG submission 15306) | reverse complement strand
GGGGTGCCGCGAGCTAATGCGTTTTTTAATATACTATTAAAAGTACATTTTCAAACTGTCATCAAACCTTGAAGCAAAATTGTATGGGTTCGCCACTAGGTGCCGCAAAATATAATTCTCTTCTGCAGGGCGCCGCAAGCTTAGACAGGTTGGGAACCACTGGTATATACTATATAAGATTTGAGATGAAGTTGTCTACTCCTTCGATGCGGTGGTTGTGAAGCAAATACTGGTTACTAGCTTGCTTTTGCAACAGTTAAATATATGAAAATGCTTTTTCTCATCGGATTTATTTCGTCACTCATCAGTGGGGACAATTAGTGTAATGTCTGAAGATGACTGTGATGTGTCATTTTAAGTAGCGCCGGACAATCGACGTCTGCGTACGTTCGCAAGATACTGTATATTGCAGCTACAAGTGAAAAAATTGTTTCGAAAGATTTTGCTTGATTTTCTATCAAAGACAGGCCAATTGTAAATATTTTCTCATCAGAGCCAATGCTTTTTATAACTATATTTGAAAGGTAGGAGTTTCGGCTTACAAAAATCCAACTTATTTTCTAAGATTTCTCTAAGCTCATGTATGCAGTGGAGTTTTAAGCAAACATGTGTTCTGAACTATCTTTGGTTATTAATAAGTCAAGTATGGGTGCGTTTTTTTTCCACAACAGATCTTTACCGTGTAGTGCAAAGGCATGTGATACCTTTATGTTTGAAAAAAGCTTTGTCTGAAACAAACAAAGTAAAGGTTATTTTGGTAAGGATCTTAGAAAAAAGACAGTGATACTTGTGCGACCACAACTTGCTCAAATCTGATGAAAATGACATTAACATGAACTGCTTTTTTAAATACTTTAATTCGCTCCTGTATCTCCTGAAAGCCAGATTCTTTGTTTTTTCCCAACAAACTGGCCAAGGTTAGGATTTCATCTTGAAGACCTAAAGTGGCCACTGATTTTTTTCTCTAACTTACTTTTTTCAGTATGACTTCTGAGGTAATAATGGATGACACGGTGGTTCGCGCCAGAGGGTTGCCATGGCAAGCTTCAGACCATGACGTCGCTAAGTTCTTCAAAGGCCTAAATATCCCACGGTAAGGTTTGAATTTCATTTGGCTAATAGTTTGCGTTTCCAAATGCGTTTCCAAATCAGTAATTATATCATGTTAACGAACATTTTGTATCAACATTCTCATTGGCATTTTTGCATTATCGCGCAAACAGCCAAATAAATTTTCTGGGACCAGAGAAACACACAGCGCTGGTGAGCAATGCTGGTCCAAGTGCACCATCAACCAGTTCAGTAATACCATAAAAACAATTCAACCATGCTATGAAACCGGTTCAACCCACTGGCGTAACTACAGGTTTGAGCCAGGGAGGCACAATTAAGCCACCGTAGGGAGGCACATTCAGAAAAATCTTTAAGAAATGATAGAGAATCCGGATGTCGTGGATGTCTATACTAACTTTAAAAAAAACGAAACACCCCGAAAAACGCAAAAAATCAACCTACTGAAAACCAGAAGTATAAAAATTTAGTATAAAAACGTCAGCTGAGGGGGCCCAGTTTTTGCATTCAGCTTGCCAGGAGTGGCGGATCGCCTCCTGGCCCCGGTCAGTTGCGCCAATGGTTCAACCATACCATGAAAACAGTTCAACCACGCCGGGAAACAAGTTCAACCAAAACTATGAAACAGTTCAAACATTATATCAAATTAGTTTAAACATACCATGAAAATAGTTCAACTATACTGATGTGAAACTAGTTTAAGTATACCATGAAACTTTTTCAACCACACCTTGAAACCAACAAAGAAACGTTATACAAGAAGGTTAACCTCAGAGACGTGTATGGTGACTCGTCTTCGCAATGTAAATATTTTGACATTAGAAAGGATCACTAGGAAAAAATGTTGTTGACAAAATCTTTGAAATAAAAATTTTTTTCTGACAAAATTTTACAAAAAAATTCACGCGAATATTCTTTGGTCCTGCGCCCAACTCCCAACGAAATGTTTTCCCATTGAAATTTGACAATAAACAATGCTATAAATTCATATGTAGTACGTTCTTTTTCATGGCAGTTTTTTATGCAATAGCTCATTGTTAGCATTGTTTCTTCTATAATATGATGCTTTGCATTCTTTCAAAGAAGTCTATTGCCTTTTATAATAATTAAAAGTTGTAGGTTTGCTGCAAGCTTCCGGGGGATCAGGCAACTGGGTTCTGTTTTGCTTTTCGATGATTCAAGCTTGCACATATCTGCATTCAAGATATTAGTTTCCACAAAGGCGACGGACTTGATTCGATCAGAAAATTGAAAAAATTGTTGATTGATCAACAATTTTTGTAATTTGCTTGAATCAATCAGCAAATTTGAACAAAAACGTTAGGTTTAGGTCAGTGTGAATTATTTGCTGATCGATTCAACTCCGTCGTTTTTTGAAGCCTTTTATAATAATCTACTAACCTAAGCTTAACGTATCAAGTACTGGAAAATAGGAAGCAATCTATTTTTCATTCATGTCACGGCTATCCAGTGCTGCAACTGACACATTTATAGCCGATCTGATTCTACGAACAACCATCATTCTATTCCAAGATAAGAACCCTGCATAACTGTACAACAAGGTCTGCTACAACCGTTATTATAAACACGCATTATGGCCTTTCCTAATGCTGGTGGGCGTGACCTAGTATTCCACATCCCACTGATGACATCTATCCACTGTACTTAAACTAATCTAACTACAAGGTAGGAAATTCAAATCCACCTTTGGAAGAGTTTCGAATCGTGGCATATATTTTGTAATTTCTGCTCGCCACGACTTCAGCAAAGATTTTATAAAATGAATGAAAAGCATTAAATTTCATTGAGAGGATGAAAAGCAACATACCGTAAAAGAGACAAGGTTAACGATGATTTATTAGTAGAAACGGCTGTAAAAAAGGAACGTGCGAAAAAGTCAATGGGAAACACTTCCTACTGAGTTGGGTGCAGTAAAGAAAAGAAGTTAGTCATGAAATAAATGTTCTTGCAAAAACTTTTTTCAGTTTCAAATAATTTTTTAATGAAAACATTTTTTCAAATCTAATTTGCTTTTGAAACGAAATTCGTAAGTTTTTTTTGAAAATCAAAAACTATTTTTTACAAAAACGTTTTTGGGAAAAACGTTTTGTTTACGTAACAAAATTTTTACTTTGAGCAAACGGGCAACCATAGACATGTGCACAAAAGTTTAACGAGGCTGAGGCTAAATGGGCAACTATAGAAATGAGTACGAACCAACTAGCTTAAACAAAACAGTGCACTGGCCTTTGTAAAAATGGTTCTTATGCGCCATTTTGCTGTTGTGTCGACTTGCAACATTGACAGTTCGCCTAACTGCCCACAAATACAAAGCAGGACAAATGTTGTAAAAAGCGCATGCAAGTTTTAAAAATGTCGTCGTAGACAAATCAAACAAACTTTTTTACTTCTGTACACCCTTGAAAAAATCGTTGTCCGGTGTTTGTATAGTAATAAAACATCTTTCTGGAATCTAGTTTGTAAACTTACGAAGCCTCGCTAGACCACTTAACGCCGTAACTAACTGTTGGTAAGCAAACTGTAAAGTTGCTTGGCTACGGTTTTGTCGATAATGAAAGATTTTGAACGAATACGTTCAAAAACTGACTTCCGGAACAAGGCCCGAGAACAATCTCCAGTCTTTATACTACAATGGTTTTTTTTTAGTTCCGGCGCAACGGCATTGAAAATAGTAAAGGTTTAACCCTTTTTGCCCTCTTGCAAATTCTTTTTGCAGCCTTTTGCCCTCTTGCAAATTCTCATGCAGTTCATTGCGATTTGCTGACTGTGATGAGGTATTGAAAGCCTTGACATCTGTACGTCGGTTACAAAACGTTTCAAAGCAAACCTCTAGTCCAATTGCTTGAAAATAACAAATATTCACTCCTTTGCCACACTTTTTCACGCAAAGGCAGATGATGGAAAGATTAAGAAAACGTTTAAACTAAAAACTATTTGTCAAAACATCGCGATTTACAAATCACTTTTCTTCCAATTAATATAAATATTGATAAACAAAGTTACGAAAGCATTTAATGGTTTACAAGCGCATTACGGTTGGTCGTTTTTACCTAAAGTCTAACAAATTCGCGAAACAAGGAGCATTGTAGCATAAAGTTGGGATAAACTTAACAGTTTCATCAACACTAAAAAAGCCTTCGAAATACTATACATGTTTTATTTTGAGACGTTTCGAATTATTCTTAATCCATCTTCATTCAAAAAATAAAGCAACACTTGGCAATGCTAGCAATTCAAAACCAAAAGACTCTTGTGTCGCAAGAAATAAGTGTGACGCAAAAGATGTCAAAAGCAAAACCAAGACCGCCAACCTGTCAAATTCGCTAAAAGTAAAAGCAGGACCAACAGCTATGCACAAAGCGCTAAAACAAAACCTACATAAGATCGTAATCTTCGAAAACAACCCAAGACCAGCAGCAAGAGACCGTTCACAGAGCACTGCAAGCGGAGGATGCAAAATTTTTTACAATTGCCAGTACTACAATCAGCACGGTAGGAGCATTGTGCTTGGTTGTCATTGTGCAGACTTATGCAAAACTTCAAGTCACGTTTCAGTGTTTGTTGTCATAACAACATGTTCGAAAAACGCAAAACCTTACAAGTTCAATTTATTTATGCATCCCGACCAAGCACAAAATACTTTATCAGGAATACAGAAATTAATTACAAGAAATTAATGACTTGAACAGTGAAGACAATGTTTTTAAAATTGCTTTATTAAGGGAAAAAAACTATTTCCCTTTCGTAAATTTCTGCGCGATTCGACGCGAGTAACCGCCTCCTTGCAAAATTCTTGGTATTTAAGGCACGAGGTGCTGCTGTAGCAGAATAGACATAACTAAAAATTTAAGATGAAATCGCTTCGCTTTTCAAGAAAATTTTTTCCTAGGTAGGAACAAAGCTTTCATTCTTATTTTTACAAAAAAATAAACTCAATTCATGTATATGTAGTTGTTTTGCCGCAGACACAGAGAAAATCACGCGGTCAAGAGACGTATTTCAGGAAAAAAAATCGCAAAATTGCATCCAGTTTGGTACTTACCTTTGTAGACTATTGTTAGAAAATGCTTACATTTTGTTAGAAAATGCTTGTTAAACAANAAGTCAATTACTTTTTGTTGCTAGTCAATTTTTCTTTAAAATCAGTTGAAATTAAGATAAATGCTTTGCAGTTTTCAATAAATTTCTGCTTGCCTGACTCATACATGCTGACAATTAGTATCAATAATTTTGAAAGTCCGTCCATGTTAAACGTGTCGTAAAAGACTGTGTTTTGTATCGTCATTTCAATTGCTAATAATGACACCTCGCGCATTCACTTCAGAGAGATATCTCTATGATTCTTGACCAATTTCCAGTACAGTTTCAATTTCATTCTTGTTGAACAGGGTTTCTTAGCCGTGAAAGAGCAAGTTATGTTGTTTCAATCCTTGTGTATCACATACATACAAATATCTTGCTTTCCATTACATCGGAACCAAATCTTCTTATAAAATAATTTAGCGCTTCTTTTTCACTTTACCATCTAAGTGTAAAAGCCAAACGAAGGAGGAGAAACTAAAAAGCTTTGTATGAATGTTACTTTAATCCTAAATCTGAAGGCTCGCTTTGCATGTTATGAGGTGCTTACAAACACCGCAACAGAAGTGCTTTTAACTTATTTTTGGTTTCTCTTTTCGGTGACTGCTTTGGTGACGGCTCTGCTTCTCTCGACGACGCGGCGCAAACTGCAATGTGCGGAATCAAACGGTCTTTCTGTATGCACTGCGCCGACACGCCCCCTCCTAACCGGTGTGGTCGCCTGGGTCGCGGTGGTACTTGTAATACTGGTCGATTCTGCATGGCTGCAAACGCGTGCAAACCGCACAAACCAACTGATCGCACCACAGAGGCGGTGTGGCTCTTGTGCTCAATCCGCAAGGGCGTCGGAACGGTGAGGCGCTTGTGCGTTTTGAAAACGTGGAACAAAGAGATTTGGCGTTGCTTCGCCATAAGCACTACATGGGAAACCGCTACATCGAGGTGAGGGCGCGATCTGGTGGCAGCTTACTGCTTTATTAACGTTAACTGCTATCAATACGAGATGATTAGACGTTCTAACGCATTTTAAGCTCTTGTGACTTGACTGGATGGTCATGATCAACATTTTGTAGAGTATTTGCATGATATCGACAGAAAAAATGTAAGAAGTTTTTTTCCAAAGCAATTTATCGATGACAAGAGCTGTGGCTTGATGAAACGTAGAACTTTCGCATGTTTTTTTCGTTTCTTCTTCGCATGTTTTTTAAAAGCTTCGTTGCGCTTCGGTGTTTGAATCTCTTACTTGTGGCAAACTTCTGCTTTGATTAAAACAGAGGACCAGTTTAACTGCTATCATAATTTGGATATCGCCAGTTACATTTCCTAAGATATATTTTTCGCAGCAACAAATCAATCACTGTGCATCTGACCAAGAGTGCGCAATTAGCCCTGATGAAGAAGAAAATTCACCTTTTACAAAATAACCAGACTAAGTCAAATAAATGTATTTAAACTTCACTCCTGTGAGTTTGTTCAACCGAAAATAAAAATGTTTGCATTTGCATTTAGTGAAACGTTCGATTTCTACTAAGCCCGTAATGCGTTCTCAACCAAGTTTAGATGAATTTATACTCGATAGCACATAGGACTTAGCCAATATAAAATGTTGACTTGGTATTTTTTTCTCCGTCATAATCCAAATCTCAATAACGGTGTCAGCAGTGAAAGTTGCAATGAGGTAATGCTGAGAAGGCAAAACACACAAATCTGAAATAAGTCAAAGAATCAGCATTATCTTCGTACATGCTAATGCAGAAAAAGTTCGCGTATTAACGCAAAAAGTGTAAACAGATCATATGCATCATATTTAGGCAACCCTCAGGCCAAATAAAAATGGTGGCAACATCGCCATTAAATATCATTCGATGCCAAATCAAGCTTTACTTATCTTTCCGCTAGATGTCAGCCACACCGACAGGAGCGTAACTAGGTTAGATGGCACCCGGGGAAAAAAACAAGTTTGGCAATCCTATCTTCGAACCTGTGGTCTTTCGGAAGCAAATGTACTGTATTGAAGAAATTACTTGTGACATTGTTAGGATTTGTCTGCGCCCCTCGCCAGTTATTCGGCGCTTCCACGGTTATTCGGCGTTCAAAGAATTGTGCCCCTTGCCCCCCATCATTACGCCCCTGCACATCGAAACACAACGTCAAATATATTTTTCTCAGCTGAAAAATTTCAGTGGCTCGACAAGGTTTTGTCAAAATCTAGTGGTTATAAAACACCAGGTGTCGCTGGCAAGCAAAGAAGTAGCTTCAGTATGATATTCCTGCAACGATAAAATTCAATTTTTCTTTTGTGTCAATAAAAACCATTATTCTTGAAATTTTCTAGAAGCCATGAACAGTGTTTTTAAGTTCTGTTTTTAATTCTGCTGGGATCATGAAACGAACGTGACAACTGAAAACAGTCGTTAACAATTGGCAAGGCATTTTAGTCGTACTTAGGTTTCGCGAAAAGACTTTATTAAATTAAACTTGAGTAGCATTTCGTTCACGAACATACGGTGGCAGATATAATCAAAAACATTTTTGATGATTATTGGCAAGTTTAGGATTTAAGTGATTGTTTGCGAACAAGGTAGAAAAACTTTAAATTTGCTGTTATTCTAAACAAGAACAAAATAGTTAGCAAAAATTCAAAAACACCTGGAGCAGAACTTTTGTTGGACGTTGTCAAAAGTCGTTCGTTTCTTAAAGGATTTATTAAAAAGAAAATGGTGTATTTTGTCAAACAAGACCAAAGAATAGCAAAATTATCGGTTTTTGGAACAAGCTTAGGACAACTAAATTTAAATTTTATATTACCTCTAACAATAAGCCTATCTACATTTAAAGCAAGAGAGAAAACTGACTTGAAACCTACACATTGCAGGTTTACACAATTTGCATAGGTCAGTCCTGTGGCTACTGATTTCCAGTTGTATTGATGAAGTGTTGCTAAGATTTCTATTACCACCCTGTAAAAATGACATCAATGAACAAGCAATCCAGCTATATGAGTTTCAAAATTCAGTTCCCCAACCGCGTTTGTTTTTTTACTGAAACTTGCTAAGGCAAGATGATGAAGCAAATAACTTTTTCTTGTCTCTCGTTGTTTTTTAGACATTAAAACGTCTGGTCGTTACCAACACGACACTTTTTCATGAGATTTTAATGTTCCAGACAATCGAGGCTCTTATGTGCTTTCGATGATATCAGTCGTCGTTTCGTTGTTTTTGCGCAGAACAAGTAACCACCGCGTATGATTTATTCTTTTCGGTCCCTGTGCGGACTCCACTCGCAGGACGACGATGACGGCGAGGCACAAATCCCTGCCGCCCGTTCCCCCTAAAAACGCACGGCTTTGCCTTCTGAATGCAACAATGTTACAAGGGATAGGTGTGCGCGTGCGTTGAAATCGGAAATGTGAATCAGCCTGCGCGTTTCCGATTCGGGGAATAATACGATTGATAACGCAGCACGACGACACGACGCAAATCTGTTTTCGAGCGTCTGTGATACGTTGCTTATACAGTGTCTTGTTGGGCGACAGTACCTAGCAACCCGTTTGCAGGACGATTCGGACATACGGTCTATCTGGAAAGAAAATGAAAGGCAGAGTGATGAGTTTTAAAACAAGACGTTGTCAAGCAGCAAGCACAGTTTAGACTCCGAGCCAGAAGTGTGCGTTTGATGAGCAAGTCTACGTTGGCTGCGTTTTTACTTTTCTTGCTGTCGAGCTGTAACGAGCCAAGTCCTCATGAAGTACACGAAGAGCCAAACGGTACTTGAGGTTATTCTGTTTGAAATTAGCATTGAAGATGTAGATAAGCGAAGTAGTCGGAAAGTGGTTGCCTAGAAAACTTACTCTTTCGCAGCATGAACGAATGCGAAACCTGACACTCAGATCCTATACCAGCACTTGCCACGGTGAAAACAATAATCCCCGTTAATAGCTAACACGCTCAGTCTTAAAATGTTTCTATTCAGGAACTGCATGTAATGTTTCATAGTTAAATCGTCAGCAATACTGGTCAGCTTAAAATGCCAGGATGCAATCAGAGTTGCGATATACAAACAGCCACTGATTTTTACAAGCCAACCTGCTTCACNATGCATAAACTTGACTCTCACGTTTACGTTTTTTCAAAACTGCACAAACGCTGTTGTATNATCATTGATTCTTCTAAAAATCGCAAACGTTTTCATCACGAAGGTTTTCAGTAAAAGGTCATTTTGGATCCAGTGGTGCCAAACAAAGAAGTAAGCCTTAAATCTGACTTTGTCTGTGGTGAGAAAACGAATAGAATTATAGTCAGATGAACCCGACTGTGTATCTGATAGGATTCAGTTGACGTTCTAAGAGCTGCAGAAGTTTAAGAATCACAAAGCTCTAAGAATTACACTCTGTATGGTGTTTAAATTTTAACTCAAACCAACTGGTTAGCAAGCAATTTGCTATTTTGACACAAGTGCCCTGGAAGTGAAGGCACTACTACGTACCATCCCTTGTTTTGTATATAAAAAAAATTTTGAGAGTCTTTTGTTTCAGAGGATCAGGACATTGTTCCGTCGACACCATCGCACTATATGAGACAAGCTCTGGGCTTTGCAGTACATGTTCTAAAAAATAACCATGCAAAAATGTGCTATACCGTAACTTCGACTTTCGGAAATTTATTCAAATTTGTTATTTATTTGCTAACAAAAGCATTTCTCCAAACGAAAGCACATACAACGTTCAGTTTTCAACTTTCTTAGAAAAGGTCTTTGCTGGCTGGCGCTTTTCCGTGAAATGTTCCGCCATAGTTTTTCAAGGCAGATTTTCAATAATAGGTCCAGATATTTAGAGTTTGATAAAATGACTTTAACCAAAAAATTGTATGCGTTTTTGTGTTGAAAATAATCATGTCCTTGCTAAACAAAACATTCATTTCAATCAACCAGATTTTCCTGAAACTTGCCGCAGATAGAACGCCATATAAACATGTGCTTTATTTCAGGTATATCGGGCGACAGGGGATGAATTCCTCAAAGTCGCTACAGGTAAGCAAAATTTTTCATGAAGAAACTTGGGAAAAGTAACGTTCTGCTTATATTTTAACCAACGCCTTCGCACAGTTTTGTCACAAGAAAAAAACGTGTGTCTCGGTGGTACACGCGCTCCTCCACAAAAGCGCATTGTTTTCGTAATAATGATATATTAATCGGCAGGAGCGGATTTTTTCGCATATCAGTGCTTAAACACACAAGCCATTTTATCTCTTCTGACAGTGAAAGGATTAATGCGGTAAGACTGAACTTGTTCAATCTCTAGCGCACTTTGTGACATCACAAGCAGTTTCTGTCAGCCTTCTACAGTTAATTGCGCTGCGGTTTGTGTCCGGATCTCGACTGTCATTGCGCCACGTGGCGAACAAGCGATGTTCGGCGCGTTGGATCAACTTTAAATCGCGACAATGCTCCCCAGCATGGAGGCACGACGTCTCCGACACCGCATCGCTCGCACCTTGAGCCCTGAAGTTTCGCACACCTGCGTGGATTCGCGCCAAGCCAGGCAGGGTGCTGGCAAACACTGAAACATCTGGCAACATGTAATGATGGATCTGTTTTTAGGAACATCCCGAGAAGCCATACATTTCCTTTCCAAGGAAAGCGATGCGATCGTCCGCATGAGGGGTCTGCCTTTCTCAACGTCAGCCAAAGACATCGTACGTATGGATTGACGAAAGCAGTCTTTTACTTGTTCGACGAACTTGTTGAACCGTCTGTTGTGTCGAAACCGCACCGCTGCTGTCAACGCGGGTCGTTTTCCAATTACGCCACACTAGGAATGCTTCACATCACACTGGAATTAAATTTTGCATCTTTTGGAATTGCATAAATGTGGAAGACACCAACACGGGTGAATTTTGATGGCAACAAATCGCCTGGTTTTCTCAGAAAGTAAAAATATTTTGTTGTTACGTGAAACCGCCAGGTTTGGCCGCTTAATCAAAAAGCTTCTAATTTTTCAATTTGTAGATTTCATATCGCAATTGTGGTTTGTTACGTTCATTTCCTGAATTGGGTTGTCAAATAACTACAGCAACACAACCAGTAGCTATTTCGTTTAAATATCGAATCTATCTCACGTGGAAAGTATATTGATTGCACTCGTTTACTGCATTTGGTGGTTTAGTTCTCTCAGCAAATCCACCGCTCGTTTTGTACACCGCACTGTAAACTACACGAAAAAGTTGGATTTGTCGAATCGAGTGGCCGTTTGAAAGATTTTATTCATAAAGGCACCAGTCATTCATAAAAAGCTACCCTGAGTCTAACGATCAAAGCCTGTCGTTATGGATAGCACCGAACTTTCTTAGACGTTTGCATTGAATGAAAGGAACAGGGAACTTGAAAACTGAAGGTTTTTGCTACTTGGTGTTTTCCGCCAAACTATTTATTACTTTCGTCCTTTCTAGACTTCATTTGACTCAATGAACTGTTTTCAGATTGACTTTTTCGGTCAAGATATACCAGTGGCTCACGATGACGAAGGAGTTTTGTTCGTGAAATACGCCGACGGGCGGCCTACGGGTGACGCGTTTGTCTTGTTTGCGGACGCTGAGGTTAGGCTTGTTGTTTGTGACAATACTATTGCAAAGAATTTTTACGGCTTGTAATTTTTCTGTTGGCGACACGGTTTCAGATAACTTGGGGTTCTGTGGTTTACTTCTTAAAACGTCAACGTTCATCCATTTAAAACTGCAGGTAACTGCGTCTCGTGATGTTGTATAAAGTTTCGCACTTTCCCGTGCTTGCGTGCTTTGCATTGATCAGCGTATGCTGCCAGTTACTGCAGTTGCTACACAAGCGATGACTTGCTTGTCAGTGATTCAAACAAACTGCAATGCCCGACGTTGGGTTTTTCCACACTTTTTTCTTTTGATCTTTTTGTTTTTGGCAAAAGAATCGACATGTTTCCAACAACTATTTCATAACTTTTTTCCTCTTTTTATTTCTGCTTGTGAAGAAAGCACATCGTTTTGAAATTTTTCTCAGAAATTGCAAAAACTTCACTAATGCAAAAATGCGATGCGGTAGGCCTTGATGCACCCAACGTTGGCACGTTGCTGGAGCAGTTGCTTAGAATCAAACTGCCTGCTGCTTGAAACGTACAACAACACACCCAACCATGGAACCATGGGCAGCAAATAGCTGATATTTTCGGGGGGGAGGGTCAAAATAATATCATTTGTTCGTGTATTTGTTTTTGAAAATTTCGGGGTGTCTATTTCCCGGTTCCTCCCTCTGGTTGCATACCTGCGCCGCACCTCCATGACGAACTTAATGTTTTCGACAAAAATTTCCGCTCCAAAACTTTGGAGAGGTTGTTTTTTTAGATAAAATTCAAACTTTGCTTTCCAAAAGTACGAAATGTTGTACGCATAAACCACGTCACTCAAATATTTAGTTTGCGACAAAAACTTATCAACCATTTCCAACGTCAAATGCAAACATACCATAGGCGTAGCCAGAGGGAGGCCAAAGGGGCCATGGCCCCCCAAAATTTTTAGAAAATATAGTCATTTTGTGCTTTGAGAGGCGTTTTTCAAACAAAATAGTGTTATTCGCCTAAAATCAAACATTTCCCCCCCCAAATTTCTGGGCTGGCTACGCCACTGAAACATGCTGCCAGATGTAGAAGCGTTTAATTTTTGTTTTGTTCCAGACTGTTGCAACTGCTCTGACTAAACACAAGCAAACATTGGGCAAACGATACGTTGAAATATTCAAGAGCACGGCAGCCGAAGTCCAACAGGTAATTTAAATATGACTTTTCAACGTTGTCAAACATGTTCATGTGCGCGGTGAAAATGTACACGAAGAAGTATACACGAAGAAAATAAATGTACACGAAGAAGATAAAAGTTTCCTCTGAGGATATTACCGCAAAAGTTGTTTGGTTTGGTGCATCGTTTCTTACAGTGACCGAGACAACTGCTTATCATGACATCTGGTTTATTTGCCACAAGCCGGGTATTCATCAACACCTGCTACGCCCGGAAATATTCCATCGTGTGCGTGCTGGTCTTTCAACCAAAGCTTTTCAGGTGTTGAAGGTGTTGAAAAGAAGGAGTTGTTATCAGACTGAGTTTCACCCTCGGAAGAAAGCAATTAAGTTTATCCTCAACAACCGTGTTTGCATGAATATGCAAACCGAATCGCACCAAAAAAGAAAAGGCAATTTACGCTTGCATTTGTGTTTGCAACTTTCGACATGTTTTTACCAAGCTCCAACGACTTACCCGCGAAAAGCTTTCTAAAACCTATAAATACCACGAAATGTGCTGGTGGCGGGAATGTTTTGGCAAATTTATCAACAAGGTTTAAAATAGAAGCCTTGCGATGAAAAGGCTTCGGCGTCATCTATTCAAAAAACAGCTTTTGCAAAGATTGTTTGAGCCACGGATAAGCTGCTGTTGTAAAAGTCATATATATTTTGCTTTGTCACGTGGACATGAACCTCACCACTGCAAGCATTTTCGATGTACTGAGTTGGTTCTTCAAAAACGGTTAGTACCAGGACTTGAGGATACTTTGAAAATATTTCAATAAATTTTGCGGAGCTTCTTACAGTTTGACCGACTTTTTTTGATGGAAAGTGTTGCACACAGGTCCGTAGCCAGGTTTTAAGGTTTGGCGGTGAAAAATACATTTATGGGGAGCAAGTTTTTATTTTTGTAATATGTTTAAAACAAACTTTTACGTCAAAAATTAAATTTTTGGGGTTCCCTGCCTCCGAATACCTCCTCGTGGCTGCGGGCCTGGTTGCATATAGATACAAATCTGCAAAATCGACACCTGTATGTCCTTCGCGCTGAAACATTCAGGTATGGGATGTAAGTTGGATTAAACTTGGTTGATGTCTCGCAATTAACGGATCAGCGTCAAATGTAGAACTGCTTGTGATCATGGGCAGGCCCTTGGTAGCGATTGAGAAGCACTGGTAGACACGATCACGCCATGGATGTTGCCAGTTCAAAACAGCCAAAAAATGGTCCTCGCCGTTTTTGGCCCTTTCACATCAAGACACGACTCAAACCAGCGAAAAAGAAAGGAAAGAATGTTGGTTGGAGCTGCAGCAACAGCACAATTTAAATATTACAGAACATTTTCTTAGTCGTTATGCGTGGAGCATGCATTTTCCACTTGTTCACACTGGTAGTGTGTGGTGCTGCATTAAACTCTTATCACAATTTATCTAAAATGAAAGAATACCAGTGGCTTTGCCAGATCAAAATTTTGGGGTTTAAATCGCTTGCCTTAAAGTGAGCAACAGTATTTTTTGCGACACTGTCTCTGAAAACACAAAATGACAAGATATGCTAGAAGTTTGAGGAGGGGCATGACTCCCTTGGTCCCCTCCGTTTGCGTTTATGAAGGATACAACAGTTGTCCTTGCTAACTGAATACCTAACAAATACCGTTAGAAATAAACTGCTGGCGATACGATTAAGGCAATATTTACATAAAAATCAATTGAAAACAACGAGTTTTTCTATTCACTGATCTACCCAAAGTTTGAATAAAGCTGAACGTTTAGCAACCAGATTAATTACGGCAAATGTAGCCTGCACCATGGCTTTCCAGAAGATGATTGAATATTTTCCGGGTTTAATTCTGCAAAATGTCGGAAGAACAATTAGAAGAAAAAGGATGCAAAGATTGACACAAATTGTGATAGCGGTCAAAGTTACTTTTGCTTCGTTGCCTCTTTTCACATGCAGTGCGAAAGAGTTGCTTAACAAGTTCTGTTATGAGTCTGAAACAATACTGCCGTGCTTTGTGAAGTAATAACGCCGTGCTTTGTGAGGCAATAATACCGTACTCAGGGAGGTGTAAGAATCATCCCAAGGAACTTATTTGTTGCTTCACATTCACCAACCAAAAATGAGGTACTGGGCAGTCAGCAGATGGAAGGGATGCCGTGATGGCCTTTTAAACCATCTTATTTCAAGCTACTGTTGCAAGGTTCCACCAGACAGAGGCTTGTACGGCCATATAATCACCACATGCGCAACCTCTATTGACCAAGCAGCCTGAGCGACTCTTACTTTTGCGCCTCGGGCGAGTACGAACCAGGACTCGCGAGATCGGACATTGTTTTTGTAACTTGCTATGGCAGCAGCGGAGAAAAACGCTGAGAGTGCAAGTGGAACCAAGTATCACGTTTGTAATATTCTTGCTGCGAAGTACAGGCGAAAAAAAGTACCTGATTAAAACTGCTGGACTTCCTACAGGCTGTAGCTAGTGAGCAAGGTGTGCATATAATAATCGAAGCCGGTGGTGACTTATATTCTGGTGTTGGTGTTGTATGTAATTTGGTGATTGCTCTTAACCTTGTGATGCTGTAAAGGCTTGTCAATTGTTGCTGCTTATAACAAAAACTAAAACGAAACCGCTTTTATACGGATACTGAAGTAAGTACGAATTTTTATTTAATTACTATTCACACTTTACCGTAAAATATTAGTGTTGTTTGATAAATGAAACGCTACCTTACGTTGATTCTGATAAAAACATTTCAAAAATTTCTACTTTTATTTGAAGAGGAGCTGAAGATGAGTGCAATTTATACTCGATAAACATCATAGTACCTGATTCTCTGCTATAGAACGTTTTCTTTCGACTGACGCTGCTTCTGATTGTTTATTTTTTTCCCTGAGAAAAGAAACCCGATATATTTCACGTAAACTCGATGCAAGCGAATGTAGTTACCAATGCCGCATAGTTAGATTTATTGGCTGCCGATTACTATTATTATCGAAAAACGACTTCTGGAAAAATCAACTGGACTGTGTTGTGTTGCAAAGAAAGCAAAAACTTTTGGAAAAGGTCAATGATGTAATGTTGAAAACGGAGTAGAGGATAGTGAAGTGTGTTCAACTAAAGTTGGCACAGATGAAACTTGCGCAGGTCGTGCATTTCTTAGGCTTTGACAAGGTGTCTAAAATTCCGTACTGAATCACTGAAAAAAAAACTTTGAAATGCTTTTGAAAACCAAGCCATGCTTGGCAAAAAAAAGCCGTTTCCTCCGCCCATGAAAGCGCGTCACAGCTATCGGCAGAGAAAATAGCGTTTTAATTAGGTGTTTGCTGAAGACCCGTTACGTGGCATGTCGTACGTTCTGCTCTACCCATGTGCTTGTCACACATACGATGTCGACATGCTCCCTTGTTTCGTGGCCGGCGGATGTAGGAGATCTCTGATTATTATTATTACTTTTGCGCGTCAGTAGCCAGAGGCGGTTCACTCTTGAGTTTTTAAACTGTTTGCGATTCACTTTTTCTTGACAGAAACTTGAAACCTGTTTCTCCTAAAGCAAAATGTTGTGTGACGCTGAACAAAGCCGCCGCGTTAAAATCAGAAAACACCTAAACTATGACGTCTTGGATTGACTGGATGTAATAACCATTTTGAGAATGGAGTTCGTGAATTTATCTTTTCTTCCTACTTTTACAAAACCAAGTGTCTAATACTTTTGGAAAACGTTTTTATGACCAAGCTCAGCTCGTTTAATGGTTTCAATATCTTTTCCAGGTCCTAAACCGCCACATGACCAGTCCTCTCATCCCAACCATGCCTGCCTCCATGCAAATAGCGCTCCTACCCGCAACACAGGCTTTTACGTCACCACAAATTGCGACTCCGTACCAGAGTATAGTTAACCCAGGCGTTGTCAGAAACTGTATCAGGTGAGGCTGAATGCCAGCTGCGTCAGCATTTTTTTAAACTCCACATACTAGCTCGTCTCTGGACATTTGTTCGATTTTAGATTAAGAGGCATGCCGTACTCAGCAACAGTAGAAGACATCATGCAGTTTCTTGGGGAACTGTCTTCTTTTATCCTTCCCCATGGCATTCACATCGTGTTGAACCAGCAGGTATGAATCTGTGGCATTTCAGTGTTTCTACTTTCAAAATGCGGTTTTGCAAACCGTTGCCGCAAAAATTCCACTGGGCTGCTGCTGTAATTTTGCTACATGCGCCAGCACTGATGTCAGGGAAGCACAGGTCTCGCGTCAGACCAAACTGCTCCGGGCTGAGCCGATGTCATACCCCACGTCAGTGTTTTTCAACCGGGTTTCCGCGGAACCTCAGGGTGTCGCGAGTGGCTGGCAGGGGTTCCGCCGAAACATAGAAATAAAATATAGATGCAACATTTCTACCTATCTGGTTTATTATAAAAAGTAGGATAGGCAGTTGAATCATTGCATAGGGTTCCATGAGTAATGCAAACATTTGCGGAAGGTTCCGCTGCAGCAAAAAGTTTGAAAAACACTGCACTACGTCATCATTTTGTTAACACTTTGACTAACTTGAGAATGCATCAAATGATTGACTTCAGCCGAAAATACCACTAGACGAAATACGACTCCATTACAGTTCTGATGCCAACCGTGCGCACGTTTTCGCACGACGAAACAATTGAATTGCCAGTAGAGGCAAAATGCAATGGATAAATTACTGAAAGTGGAAAATTAGAAAGAAAATTTACAACTTCGTGCAAACATCAATGCTTAATTTTGAAATTTTTGTGCGTTAAGTATCAAAACCACTCAAAAAATCTTCAATTTGTCTAATCCGTACATTGCAGATGACAACCAAAAAAAAACAACAAATCTTGTAACGTGTAATTGCAAAGCCACAAAGTTTTCTGTTTGCTTCATCAGCAGCGGCACTTAACAGCAGAGTGAAATCACCAAACACCAGAAACCAGAGATCGATTGCACTAGTAAATTTACCACCTTCTGACCGTAACCATTTCATTAGTCATATGCCCGTATTCTTGACAAAACAATCGCCAAAACAATAAAAAATGCGTTTTTGTTTATTATCTCGAATTGCTACGATATTATTCAGTGATGTCATCTTCATTTCAATCAGCGCAAGATGCAAGTTAAAAACGTCTTTCTGATTTTTTGAAAGTTGGTCCAATATAGTGTTCTCGTTCAAGGAGCAGACAATTTGCGATTGAAACGTGTCGTTTTACTGTCGTTACGTAACGATGTCGAATCCTTTTTCAGGGTCGTCCATCCGGCGACGCGTTCATTCAGTTAATGTCCCCTGAGAAGGCTGCGCAAGCGGGCCAGGACGTAAGTAAAGGTGGTTGCCACAAGAAGCATATGGGTGAACGCTATGTGGAGGTGTTTCAATGCTCGGGAGACGAGATGAACTTGGTGCTAATGGGTGGAACGCTTAATAGAAATGGAATGGTGCCGCCTCCCGGAATGAGTACGTCCTTGGACTTGCGAATTAATTGCATGTTGTTTTTTCTTGCTTTCCAAGGCGAGCGAGTCCGGGAATATCTCTGCGTTTACTTTTGTAGCTATTTTGCCCCCCGAACCACTTGTCGCTGCAGCGCCTCTGCAAGCGGCTCCTCCAGTAGCAGCGCCTGCATCGCCGACACCCTCTCCGTTCATTGTCCAAACGCCGCAAGGCGCGATCTTGGTGCAGCCCTCCATCGCAGCCCCAGCCTCGCCGCAATATCCATCAACGCATCTGGATCTGATTCAAGCGCAGCATTTGCTCGCTTCACCAAGAAGCGCTCTTTGTCAGGTAATAAATGGCTTGATTGGTTGTTTATCGATGGGCAGATTAATTACTTGCGAAGGCGTTTAAAACCAAACAGCCAGGCTGAGCGCGTAAGCAGAGCTTTGTCAATTCGAACCCCATACTACCTTTACTGAAATTAAACAGGTCATCTGATTCAGTAAATAACGTTAAAATGAAGTGCAAACACCACTTTGAAAATCTTGTTTTCAGCAAGAAGCACGGGCCTTTTTGATATGTTCTCATGCATTTTTAATCCATTCCAACACCACCCAGGTTATGTCGAGTTATTATGCGGCAAAAATCGACGATATACTAATTTCCGACAAGACCACCTTGATAAAAAATTTTTTGTTTCTTTTAATCAGCACCGTCAGTTTATTTCTCATATATTCTCGTCAACTTTTCGCCGCATACACAAAGCTTAAAAGCGAAAGCTTCAACGGGTTTACAGTTTGTAACGTTGTTCGCTTTGTTCGTGTTTTGGCGACATAAAAACGATTAACAATGATCGTAAAGTTAACAACTATTTTGTCTTCTTCTTTTGTCTTTTCACAAACAATGCTTGATTGTCGCAACGGTTCTTTATGTTTGGTAATTATCTGCACACTACTTGTTAAAAGCGTGATTAGCGGCGAAATCAAGTCATCAGATTTTTCTATGAACGAAATGATGAACCTAAAAGAGCGTTGCTATTTTGAAAAAGTCATAAAAACGAAATTGGAAGGTGTAGATTAAAAATCAGATAATCTCAAAACACGTTGTTCACCAACATTTTTGTCTGCACTGCATAAAAATATTTCAGCGATATCCAGTGGCACATTTCCATAGTTTTTGCATCAAATATTAGACCTAATTCCACACTTAGACAATTTATCTTTCCAAAATGGGAAATCAACTTTGTATACGTTTCCCAGCCTTAGTCCTTTTCCCTGCAGTTGTTTGCTGATATTTTACTTGCACAGCAATTCCACAATAATGTGGTGAACGAAGATTGCTAGTTGATAAAAGCGTGTTAAACTGTTTTTCGTGTTAAACTGCATCTTAAAACTGCTTTTCAGTCATTACCGATAGTGTAGAACATAACACGAAAAAATTACCCCTACAAAAGTAGTCAACTCTACAAGGTTTTCAAATTTGCAAGCTAACATTTTGTAACATGGACGTGTCTCACAAACTTTGAGTTTAGCCAATCGCAATAATACAAGCAGAAATACTGTAGTTTTTGTAGAATTCAGCTTAACAAAGTTTGCAGTTTGACCACAAAATCCCATTATTATGTAATACCCCTCCATCATATCACTTACTATCAAATTACAACAACAACTAGTTAAACTAAACTTGAATCGTTGAAGCAATGCCAAGTAATTTTACCCAAAGTTGTTTGCGAAATATTTGTTGTTTACAATGTGTGAACCGATGCACAAGTTATTGCTATACAGTAGCGTGCTGAGGGGGCGGACAGGGCGACGGCCCCAGGCATCCAAAGCAGGAGTGCATCCACAAAGTGAAATTACAAAAATTAAAATGTTGTAACGACATGATGTTTCCTATTGTAAGGCTACTAACACATGCTGCATGGATATAATTTTTCGAAACCTATTTTTTTGTCAACACCAGTTTTTACTAACTCAAATGCCAGTAATTCTCACATTCTTCGATTCCATCGACCTATCGACTACTCTAGGTGCGCAGCGGACATCCAAACAAACTGACAATGACGTGAATTTTTCCAGATCGTGCGATCAAGGGAAAATCACAAAAAGTATTCGAAGATATATGGGCGTTAAGTTGACTTTCTTAGCCAAATTTCAAAACTCTGCTATTTCAACTAGCTTGATTTAGCTGACTTCCTGATGCATCACTAGTTTCTCGTTTCGTTTTTACATGTGGCAGCCCTGGCTGTGCGCTAATACATCCGCACACCTGTGCTTGCAATATGTGCATAATTTCAAGCTTCATCATTACCTGGCGGTTGTGGCGGCCGGGAGATGGCGCCACATGTAAATAAGTGGTCACCGGTAGTTGGCGCCCACAAGCCACAAGTCGCTGTGATAGTCGCCACAAGCGAATGATAGAAATTCACTTATCCCTATAAAATAATAGTGCGATCCAGTATCAGCAGAGTGAAATCAGTGAGTGATCTCTATTGTTGGTGGTTGCTTTCCTGTTAGTTTAAAGCACAGAAGTACCATCTTTCTCTTGTGCTCGCCTCAGTAGTTCAAGGTGATGCTGATACCTGCAACACGGTTCAAAGGGATTGTGCATAACGGCTCACACAAGCCCGTAACTTTCTGTCCCCCCAGTAGCTTCTGGGACGCCGGAGCAGCGGCAAGGCAGGGGCGCAAGAAAAAAGTTGAGGCCATGGAAACTTACACAAAAATTGTTATCAATATAGTTTTTACTATCAGCGACAATGCTGGCATCTGAAATAACAACCGAACTCATAGAAAATCGGTCTGATTTTTCTGCGTGCGCAATACCTGCAATAAACGTGTTTCAACTCGATCTTCATAAAACATGAAATTACATATGATAATGTTGTGAAAAAGGCGCCTCCACCCCGGTTGTCCTCCCTTTGAAAGGTCAGGGGTCAATGCCCCCGTCATTCCCACGCTCTTCGCCGTCCCTGATTTGTACATATGACATCCTCATAGTAAAACATGGAAGTGTTCTTGCGTACTTTATGCGCATTCTCAATTCTTGTGTAGTTAAGCACGTTTCAAACTGTTAACCCTGGGTGTACGCCATCCCAGCCCCAAACCCTCTCTGCTCGACTGCTATTCGACAAGAGATTGACGCACCCTGATGTTTTTGCAGTTGTGAACTACGCTGCCGTAGGGCCGAATGTGTTTTACTCCCCTGTTTTAACGCGTTGCCGGATATTTTTGTGGTTATGAACTGCTTTGTTTTAGAGTTGAGTGATGCGTTTTGCTCCGGTCTCCTAACTAGGAGCGCTGATAATTTATGTTCTTCACAGTGACACTATGCGAGTGTGCTTCTAGAATAATATGCATGCTGTGTCAACAAACTTCGCCAAAACATTGGTTTGCAAACGCGAATATGACGTCATATTGTGACGTCACAAACAGCGTATAGACAGCAACAATGACCACCATACGCCACTGCTCAATACTAGAATTCGGTAGGGCGAATACAATCAAGCAGTCGCCCCGGGCATCACTAGACCTCTGCACGTCACTGTTGCTTTAGATCAGTGGTTCTCAAACTTTCATGAGCTGCGCCCTTCTTCAAAAGACTCTTAATATATCGCGACACTTGGGTTGTGGAATATCGCGGGAAAGCTACCTAGTGAAGGCCTCTGCTCGTGACCCCCAGAGAACCGCTCCGTGGCCACAAAGGGGGTCGAGGGCCCAGTTTGAGAAGCCCTGCTAGAGAACAACGCAAGTAAAAAGCAGTAAGACGTACAAATGGCGCGAGTATAGCAAAAAAGGTATAACTTGCACATTTTGTTCAGCGACTATCAGCCGATTATTTCATAGGAAAACATCTCTTATAAACAGTAGACAAAAATGCGAAAATCCGGGAAAGATTGAATTTATGCTGTGTCCAACTGTTTAAAAAGAAAGATATGAAATAAATATTTATACTCATAACATTATAAAAATGTTGATGGAATAGAAGCAGTTCAAGCACACACAAACCTTAGTTTAATTCAGACGTAGACCGACTGCTGGCTTCAAATAATACTGTGGATTGCGCGTGAACATTAAATTCATACTTCAATCATGAAAACACCCTCCACAATCATAAAACACATTTCATGACAGTGAATCACCGAAGTAAATTCCATTTTTCGTGTTTCCCGCCTCCTCTGCTGTACTATCCTTTTTGCAACACGCAACTTAGTGATATACCGTTTTAACGTTTTCTGTGAAAAGTACATCGGAGTAATCGATGCAGCGTCGCCGAATATTTATTTCACTGGGTTTGCTACAAAAATGTGAGAAAGAGTGCTTTATCAGCTTTCTTTTATAACTCTGCACTACAGTTTTGCCTTGCCGCGAAAAAATGTTTCTGCATGTCCTAACTCAGGGGCTCCCAACCTTTTTACGATCTCGTACCACTTGGGTAACCCGTATTGTAATGTTGTGATACAATAGGAATAGCAGGCTCCAGGAAAATTTATTTATTTAGAAACAAAACCCGATACGTAAGCTAGAAAGCTGTGAATCCAGGTTTTTGTGAAAAAATGGAAGTTCTCGCGTGCCACCTGGAATACCTTCGCGTACCACAGGTTGGGAACCCCTGTCCTAACTGATGCGCTAAGTACGAAAGCAGTGACGGTCCTTCTTCAGGCAGGTTTAGTGACTTGGATGGTCGGTCATGCGTACCGGTCATGGTAGCATCTCTATTCTCAAACGAAAACTAATGTGGAAAAATAAAGGCATCGCAGAACGTAACTGAGACTCCAAATTACCGCCCAAGTCTCTGTGAGCCAACATTGGATTTTTTATCTTATATGGCTTGTTATAAAAATACATGGAATTTTAAGTTACTTGCAAGTTATTTCATCGTTGAACTGGTTACACTTTGGGTTTGTTCGTCACAAGCTCTTCTCTTGTTTTTCTGTGATTTTCATTCCACTCACTTGCTTGATTTTCATTCCCATATAGCTTGAAGTGCAGCAAATAACTGCGTTTTGGAGGAACGTTTAATTTCACATCATGCACATATATTTGGTGAATTATGAGCTACTTTGGGAAACTGAAAAATTATTTTTGGTACATTGGGTTAAAAACTATTATTAATAAACAACAATTTCTTTCCTACAACCCACGTCCATGGTAAGTCGCCTGAAATCATTTTCACAATAGCTTGTAAAAACTTACACAACTTCGACGCAGCACTTCGTATCACGTAGTTTTGCAGAAATTATAGTTTTTGGTAGTTTTTGTGAAGATACACTTGCTCCTTTATCAAATAAAATTTTACTCTCTTCCGTCACAACGTTTCTCCTGGAAGCTTTACTGGTTGCTCCATCGCACGATTTTGGTTTTCTCCCAAACGGAGTTTTCTAAAGCTATCAGATTATTTCCTAGTTGTTTTCGAATATCGCTAACGCCTATAATACAGTATGTGTGTATCACAATCTGCTGATGTTTTTACTTAACGCCTACGTTGTCTTTTTCGCTACTGTTCTCTGTCAACATACGGTAGTTAACTGGCAATTCACTCAGTTTTGTTCTCCAGCCGGCATACATTCCATACGCACAATACCTTCCCACACCGCCAGTATCTCCAAACGGAAACACGGCAGCTCCGCTGGCAACATTACCAGCCAGCACTGCTGTTTCCAGCGCCACTCCGGTTCCCGGCGCCCAGATCACAATTACCAGCAGCGGCATCCCAGTCAGGATGCAAGGAATGCCTTTCACGGCTGGAGTCGCGGATATCCTTGAATTTTTCAAGGGCCACAATGTGCGTAAGTTTTTTCTTGAGAAAAAAAGTCTGTCATCTGCGTAAGCGTAGAGCGTGTAAGTTACGCAGACAAAATCTGAACAGAGCGGGAAGGTTGAATTTTTGAATTAAAATTTGCATGTTTTAGGAAAGCCTCAGTATCATGAGTTGTGTTTGTAACAATAGAAATAGTACGACTGTGCAGAATCATAAAAGTTCATCGCCTAAAAATCTTGCCATAGCCTGTTTTTCAAAAAATCTGCTCAGCTCAGAAGTTACCCCTGAATCAAGCTGAATGTGTTGTCTACGAGCATCTTTCGTGAAACTGTGGAAATTGCATGCTTTTAAAAAATTCCAAAAAGCAAAGTCTATATTCCGAGCAAAGTTTATTTCAGACCGATGAAGAATTTTTTGGGAGTTCAGAAAAATGCTAATTGCTTTGCCTTTTGTTATCTTCTGCACAGATAACTGCGAATTCCATCAAGCTTCTTTATAATGACAAGCTGCGACCAACTGGAGAAGCCCTGGTCACCTTCCCAACTATCGAAGACGCTCATCGGGCAGTTGTCGAAAATAACCGGAAGCCAATGGGAAACCGCTATGTTGAACTTCTTTTAATGTGACAGGCGCTATTCAAGCGCTTCCACGCCCTGTACAAGACAGTCACAAACTGATGACCAAGTTGTGCTGCTCTTTCTTGCACAGGACACAGAATTTTAGCTTTTAGAGAATAATACGCTGTGTTGAAAAGCATTTTTCTGTTTTTATCGTCTGTGTTACGTAACAACTTCTACTTGACGCCGTACTCCTCGTTAAGCGAGACCTTCGCGAAGTTGAATGACAGGCACCTTGCTGAACAGGTGAGTTTTTAACTGGATGAATTTGCACACGGTGTGACTTTGGTAAAAATCCTTTTACCGAGAGCACGCTTTTCATTGCAAGTGTCATTGCCTCCGGCTTTTTTGGCTGACCACTGTTCCGCAATAATATTGAGTGCGGCTTTTCTGCCTTTTTCAATAACATTACAGGCAAATGTATTAAACGGTGTTACAGCAACGCGTATGACTTTTGCCTAAAGGGTGAAAAGCGGTTGCATGTGACTAACCTCTCACAGGTGAGTTATTGTTTTCATACGAAAAAGCTTTGCGAGCTTTAAAACAAGACCAAACTGCTGCAAATATTTGTGTTACCCACCACAGCTTCTTTTTTCTTTTATTCGGTTTTCAAGATACAAAATAAATATGTTTTATGTCTTACTGGAAAGTCTGCTTGCTGTAGTTTGCTTTCTGTTGTGTATAGAAATGTCTGTTTTTTGTTATCGCCACTAATTCGAACAGTGATTCGCTGTGTGTTATAATCGTGAACTATTTATTTCGCAAATGTGTTTTAAACTCTTTGAAAACGCGATCCACTCATGTGATTCATCAGTGTGGTGTGGTTGCTAATCCAACGACCCATCAAGGAAAAGAAATAACGCTGTAGAAATGCATTGATGGAGAAATAAGATTTATCGAGCGAAAACGTCGACGACTTACGTAAAACCAATTTAAAAGAAAACGTCTTTGTCAACCTTTGCAAAATCACTGAAGTAGTCCACCTAAGCATGTAGAATTTGTCAAGGATATCATTAGTACGTATTGGCATCGTCGCTTGCGCCACATGTGTGAAAAGGACGTGGCCAAATAAGTCCTTCAAGACAGTGGTTCTTGATTTCCCCCCCGGGATCTCTATCGTTAAAGATATTCGCCTGGGGGGCAATATCATGATGACGTGTGGATCAAACGAAAATGAAAATCACTAAATATGAAAATACTGCCTTTCTGCAGACCCCACTAAGAACCACTGCTTTAGGAGAAACAAATGGCAGGCGTGGTTCGTGACAACAGGAACCAACGGATGTTTTAAGTGAAAAACATAATTCAATTCAGGGGTGTGCAGAGGTCTGGTGATACCTGGGGCAACTGGTTGATTTTATGTCCCCCTAACAAATTCGAATATTGAGGAATGTGAGACATATAGGCATTTAAAATACGTAAAATCTGTGTTCACAAAAAAACAAGTTCAAGAAATATTTTTAAAATAATTTTTTGTTTTTAAAATGTGAGTTTTTAATTACTTGTTTTATTCTGTGGGCCTAAAGCGTATGTTTATAAGCAAAATTCTTCTGGTAATGGTTATGCATTGAGGAACGAGATACTGCATTTATGAATGCAAATAAGTATCAGATTGGCCCACCAAAAAATAGCACTTGTAAAGCATGAGTGAGTGTATTGCTTTTAATGAAAAAATCATGGTTCACACAACTCAATACATTACAGCATTTCGTAGAAGAAAACGGAGGTGTTGAACGAAGAATTGATAGGAATAAACAAACTCATGATAGGAGGTAGAGCTGTCCATTTTTTCTATTATAAATAGTATCTGAAATTGTACAACCATGCAGTTTGCTTCACTGCTGCCCTATGTTTTTCTGAACTATAAACAAATTCCTAAGGATAATTTTTAGTATAAACAGATGAAGAAGTAACTCTTTTTATTGAACTAAAACATAATATATTCTGTTCATACTGTCAACAACTCAGTTACACACTTACACATATTACTTTCATTAACGATAGTCTAGCAGGAATTCGCCAGCCTACAAAAGGCTGAAGAGATAGGGTGAGATAACGATGGCATTGCCTTAAGATAACGATAGCATTGTTTCATCTCTCTCTTACTCTTGGGTCATTTAACATATATTTGCATGCACCCTCAGGCAAGCTCCCATCAGATCCATACAACATGTGTTATACCTTTGCAACACAAAGAAGCGTCTAGTTACAGCATTTTGATAAAACGTTAACTTTTGTATTTTCACTCTCTGGATGCACCCAGCTTGGATGCCCGGGGCCGTCGCTCTGTTAGCCCCCATCAGCACGCCCCAAATTCAATTGAATCAGTTTCTGTAACTTAACGAAACCTTTAACATGAAAGTGTTTAGCGCTAGGATTGGATGGATCAAAGGCTATACTTGGAAAGGCATTTTTACTTTGTCGAGATAAGAGCACCATATTCAGAGATGGAAAAGACTTGATGGTTCAACCAATATTTCAAAAAAATGAGGGTGGTGAACTAAAAGGTGAGGTAGTGAACATTTTTGGGGCTGTTCCGATACGCGTAAGCGATCACCTCTCTTATGCTTCTCTTTGCTTGACTTCAAGTGCGAATTCAAACTAAGGGTTAATCCTCACATCAGGCCCAATGGCGTTTTTCCACGAAAAACACTGCACTCACGCAAATCATTGTGAAATACCATTTACGTTTATGCAGATACATACTACTATCGCTTCGCTAACACTGTTAGTCGTTACCATGATCGCATCATTGCTTCCAAATATTTGGCTAGTTTTTCTGATGTAATTATAGATTTTGCAGTTTTTCTATAGCAGTGGTTCCCAACCGGTGGGTTGCGACCCCAAAGTGGGTCGCGGAGAAGTGGCTGTGGGATCGCGAACAGCTGCCTCAGAAGTTTGCTGAAGTCTCAAATATTTATATCTTGCAGGTACCCGCATTAGCGGGGCGGGCGCACGATGAGAAATTCTTTGCGCGGCAACTAAATGTTGAGTCAAAGCACATGAACTTAACCAGCTCAAAAATAGCAAAACACGCGGATGTACTAAAGTTGTTTGCCAGCATTGCGCTTAGGATAGTACGCCTACAGCAATCGTATGATGTAACAACCCACTGTTGCGAAACATTAGCTCAAACTCTTGCCATGTGGTGAGCAAGGGACCATCTCCATTTTCCATTGGTACCGTCGTACTTGGTGAGGAATTATTCTGTCTATAGCAGCCATTCTAAATGAACAAGACAGCATTTAACGCACAGCTGGTGACAACCCGACTGAAACGTGGTTTTTATCACCTCAAATCTGTTGACTGCGTAGATCAGATGTGTGG
>JGI24021J15306_10000705_pt1 | contig 28115 bp, 11 predicted proteins | sample Ectturendosymbi1_FD_15306 | JGI IMG/M metagenome (IMG submission 15306) | reverse complement strand
CTCTTCATTTGGAGATGTGGCTCGACATTCAGGGCTTTACGAATTTCACAACTGCGCACTTTGTCGCGAAGTGTCACACCGTGAACTCGTCGCAAAAATCCCATCTCTGCCGCTTGCACTTGAGATAGCAATATTTCACTGATTACACAAGATTCATGTCCATAGAAGATCAGAGCAAAGATTGATCTAAAAACTGACGGCTTTGCGGTGTTTGAAAGCTTCCGTTCTGTGAACACAGATCAATAAAGCTCAAAAGCCTTGATGTAGAACTACGTTTTCTTTACCAATTCCTTTATCAATCCCCTTACTCTATCTTCCGTCACTGGTAAATGCCATCCCGAGGTACTTGAACATCTCTACCTGTTGAAGTGTGTCGCTGATTACATGCAGCGTACACTGATTTGTGTTTCTGGAGAGACATAATACCTCGGTCTTTTTAGTGCTACTTTTCTTTCCCGCTTGCTCGCACGCGGCAGAAATGTCCACCTTGTGGCAAATTTGTTTACTATTTGGCCAACATGCTCTTGACTGGCCATCGCACAAGTCGCCAACTATTTGCCATAGTTTGCACATGTCAGGTTTGAATCAGCGGGAATGTTTTATTTTTTGCCTGATATGTGAAACGGTTGGTACCATAGATTTGTTGTATTTTCCATGGCAACCAAAAAGTGCATAGTGCTTTCAAGGCCCTGACAAACCTTCGATTTTTTCGTTTTATTTAAAGCAAGGCGCTTGTATTCGTCTAGACTTTTTGCTATTGTGGTAGGTCTTGCAGGTAATTATTGCCTTCGTATTTAGGCCATTTTCGTTCTGTGATAGAGTTAACAGTTTGAGAATTGATATATCCCTAATCTATGGGTCATCTTCCTTGTATTTTGGGAGGAGGGTGCAGTTTCTTGCCATTTTGATGCCACTGCTGTCACGTAGGCTACAAGGAAAGCTTGAGCGGATCGCTTTTGGTATACGTCGGTTTAGGCTGGTGAGGTAGTTCTTTCTTATGGTTGAATCGCCTCAATATTACTGCCTCTCCGAATAAGATTGACTTACATGTCGCGTTTGGGTTGTGCGATCTACCGTTAAAACATTAATGAACTGCCATGTTTCCACTGTGGGTTTTACATTATCTTTATTGACAAACACAAAATCATCGTCATTATTCGTGTAAAGATTAACGTCAATGAATTATACTTCGTCTGTTTGGTCAGCTGTGCAAGCTTGGCGCAACGTTAGTCCCAAGCTACTGAGGGCAAATGCTGAGGTTAGCGCCTGTCGAATCCGTCCATTTAAACGTTTCTGATGTGGTCAGCCGAATTATGTCATCGATGAATCTGCGAAAAAGCTGTGCCTCACTTAGCACACCAGCAATCGGCTGTAGGTTGGAATGCCCTTTAATGTTTGCAAATGAAACAGAGTGATTATTACCGGTTGTAATTCCGTTTTTTTGGGTATATAACTATTTGCCACTTCCAATATTGGGCGACAACGTTGTTAAGACAATTTGTTTGCAGTTCAACAATGATTTTGCAGGTCTTGGCGTTGAAGATGGAAAGCTTTTTCAGGGCATATTCAAGAGATTTATTCGCAGTGTGTATGCACAATCCAAGATAAAGACACTGCAGTGCTTTCGCATCTGCCACCACAATGAGTATCGCGGGCCTTTGCCTTTCAGTTCTTAGGTTTTTAGTCTGGCAGTACTGCCAGTTGAGATCTCCAATGTATTGACGGATATCTTGACAAAGCTCGTTTGGGCCGTTTTTCGTAAACGTTTGCGCTGATTTTACTCAGGATGAATTCTAAAAATGCAGTATTTTAACACGATTTCAACACTGAAGATCGGTAGAGTTACTTGAAACGATTTTTAAAACATTTTAGCTGATTGATTCGATTGCTTCATCTTTGTGGAGTCCAACTACTTGGAGATTTACATAAATGTGAAAGCCTTCAAATCCAAGCTGGATTCTTTTCCAAGCAAATTTTAAACAACTCATTCGCTCATATTCCCACACTGACCACTACACCGAAGAGTGCCAGCTGAAAGGCAAAGAAATACAGCAAGATATTGGACGACCTGCACGAAATTATCCCGTCGGTAGGGTCGGTTTTCCAACTTTGAAAAAATTTCCATGTCACTCCAGCTGGTGGCTTGTGACCTGCCCCAAGACTGACACAGCACGACATGTAGGGACTACAAATCTTATTGTGATTGTTCAGTTTGATCTTGTCTTTATGAGAAATTCAATTCTCCTCAACCGAAAGATTTTTACGTTTAGCTTATAGGGATGAGAAAGTCAAAATACTTTACTATTGCAGAATTATTCCGGTATAAGTAACTTGAATCCAGAATACTAAATCCTATTCTGAATATTTGAGCTTTTAGCAATGCAGCAAAGCCGGTATGAAGACAATTTATTATTCACAACATAACAAACACACAATCAAAGCACAAGTTATTTGCGGTGCAATGCAGTAATGTTTTCTAATTCTCCACTCGTTAGCGAGATCGCTACTGGAAGGTAATCCCGCACTGCAAACAGAGTTTGCAGAAGATGCTGACGTTGCAGGTATGAAAAGATATTTTAAAGCCAATTGCTTTATAGAAGGCAAACATTCAGCATTGCTGCGTCACCAGCCTGGCGTGTCAGCATTATTTGGTTGAATTTTAGTTTCAACAAGCTTGCAATTTCTGTTTTCTTCGATGGCGCATAACATGCAGTGCGAGCGAGAATGAGAAACGAAGCAGAATGTCGACTAAAATGCGGCATTAGATCCACTGTTGTTGTCGTTCGCTCGGACAGGGTTGCCAGATGCTTGACAAACAATTTGGCAAGTGTTTGTCCGGTCTATGGTAAATTTTTGGCAAAAACATTTTGACAATGGCAATGTTATTGGGAAAATTGATTTTTTGATACTTAATGTTTTTTGACATTTATAGTTTTCCATACTTTCTAATTTTTGACAATTGAACTGAACTTTCGCTGTAAAGCCCAGTACCAATAACTATGCTTTGCGGCATTTGGAGTGCGATCAGAATGATAATTCGCAGAACACTGTCTATGGAAAGAAATCCTTTATCAGCACAGAATAAGACGCTAAGATCTTACAGAGCATATATTTCGCCTTATGCAAATAGAATGATAATTCGCAGCGTTTAATGTTGAGCTGTATTTTTTCTCTGAAGTTTGGGTATTCATTTAATAAATGATCCAAAATGGATTGTTTTGTCAATGCTGACAATTGTTATTTTAAAACTGGCAAAATTTTGGCATTAAAATATTGCCCATAAAGTTGGCAAATTTTGTGGAAAACCGTGATTGTCGGTAATATTTGCCAAATTTGACACCATCTGGCCACCCTGCTTATAGACTGTGAACAAAACTCGTGTAACAATTGTTTTCACGTGTTGCACACACGTAACAATCGTTAACACGCAGGCACACACGCAACAAGCACGCGCACAGATTCATTTCTAAAGCCCTTGTAAAAATCTTCAAGCTGGCCTTATTATCACGTTTGCATTGGCATTGCCTATTCTTTTCCGATGATTTAAAGATCCGATTTTGCCCATCCCAATTCATAAACGAAATTGTGTTTCCGAACTCACGCAGGGTGGCATGGCTGATGCATCATTTGGTTCGTCCTATGTGTGTGTGCGTGCGTGTGTGTGTGCGCGTGAGTTGCGTGAGTGTGTGTGTGTGGGTGCGTTGCGTGTGTGCGCGTGCGTTGCGTGCGTATGTGTATGTGCGCGCGTGCGTTGCATGAGTGTGGGTTTGCGTGAGTGTGCGTGCGTTGCATGCGTGCGTGTGTCAAGCTCCGCGTTGTGAACATTAACGAAGTTATTTACAGTAAACTTTAGTAAACCTCCAACTAAACTTTAAAATTGCCTCATATCTGCCATGAGAATCGCCACAGCTACTGCAACAAAACTCCAAACCTTGATGCTTGGCTGAAAAAAGAGACCAAATTGCCAAACTGCTGTTTCCAGTAAAAGTGGGGGTGACTTTCTTTGCTGTGTGGTAAAAAATACATTTAAAAAATGAAGTATGCAGTAAGTATCGCAATAGCATACTCTTGTTGCCTGTTGATTGACAAAACCTTTCATGTTGTGGCCTTTGTCCAGCTCAGTTCCTTGTGGAACTGGTGCACCATAAGCGTACGGCATGGGGATGCAGGGGATGCGGTCGCATTCCCAACGCTGAAAAATTGGCCATTATTCGGGCAAAAAATTTTCAACATTTGGGCAAAGTATGCAGCTACATTGACATATAAGTGAGGTAGTGTCTATTTTCTCAACTAAGGCAAATAATGGCCAAATCAACGGCAAAATAGTGGCCCAAACAGCAAAATAATCTAAGACTATTTTGCCATTATTTTTGCACCTTATGGCAAAATAGACACTGCCCTTGAGTGAACTGGAATCATGTGGTAATTCGAACAGCCTTCATCAAATTTATGCTAACTAAAAAATTCATTCAAGTTTGGGTAAAATTAGAAACATTTGAGTAAATTAGGAACATTTTGGTACGGTCCAACAGCTTCAATTAAATCTTGACAAATGAGAAAGCTTCATTCAAATTTTGAATGAAAATAAAAACGTTTAGATAAATTGGAAACATTTGTTGAAGTCCATCAGTCAAATCAAACTTTGGCAATTTGTAACAGCTTCATTCAATTGTGGGCAATTTCAAACATCTTGTAAAAAGCTGGGCTATATGGAATAGCTCCTTTGAAATTTCAGTACATTTAGAAATGTCTAAGTTAACCATAAGAGCATTATTCAAATTTGGATAAAATTAGAATCATTTGGGTAAATTTTAAAAATCTCAATGAAATTTGGGAAAATTGGGACAACTTCATTCAAATTTGGGTAAAGTTAGAAATGCTTTCATAAATTGGAAACATTTGGCTAAATTCCAACAAACTAAATCAGCTCTGGCCAAATGGCAATAGCTTCATTCAAATTTGGGCCAAGTGGAACATCTTCACTCAATTTTGGGTAACTTTAAGCAGCTTTATTCATTTTTGGGGAACTTCAAACAGCTTCATTCCAATTTGGGCAATATACAAGTGCTTCATTGAAATTTGCATACAATTAGAAACATTTGGGAAAATTCCAACAGCCTCAATCATATTTGGTAGTTGAAACAGCTTCATTCAAACTTGGATACAATTGGAACCATCTGGGCAAATTGGAAGTTTCATTCAGATTTGCATATGTTATGAATATTTGGGCAAATTACAACAGCTCAAATCAAATTTTGGACAACTGAAACAACCTCATTCAAATTTGGGTAGAGTTAGAAACATCTTAAATTAGGAACACGTACTGGTAACCCATTATTACAACTAACGCTAATTTTTGTAAAACTCAAATTATTACTGCTATAAAGTGTAAGCCTACAGCTAAAATGTAGCTGTAGCTGCAAAATGTTTTTTGGTAGTAATGTGGTGTGGCTGTGATATGATACTGTGAAGATCTCGTGTTTCAAACTTGCTTGATGTTGTGAGATTTGCAAGTGGGAATCTGTTACCGCGAAGTATTCATGAACAGAATTAACTATGTAACTGCAGCTGTAGGCTAATGTGTTGTGTGGTAGTAATGTAGCTGTGATTTCATACTCTTTAAGTTTCACATTTTCCGTTTGTTTCATGTAATGAATTCTTATGTTGCATCCTGCCAAATTTAATGTTTCAATTGAATGCTGTGAAGTGAAGCTTTCAGGAACAATAGCAATTGTACTATTTGTTGCACTGCATAATTCACTAAGGCTAATGCAGTCCAGTAAAACACTGATATTTTTATAAAATATTCTTATTGAGGTTATAAGTCATTTGTCATTGGAAATGTGCATTTGTACACATTCCCTGGTAGTTGATCATATAGGCTGCAGTATTTGCCTGTATCAGTCCCATATTGCTATTTTTTCTTAGCATGCTGTGTTTAGTGCTCATTTAACTGTCTAAACTGGAGTGGATTTTTGTTTTCATAATGTGACTTTAGAAGCTGTAAATCAGGGATCACCAACCATTTTACGCTGAGAGCTACTTCTTGTGTTCAGATTAATGCGAAGAGCTACCAGTTTGATACACACTTCTGAAATGTAAATGTTGCTCACTTTATCTTTAAATTATTTTAGTATTAACAATTAAGATATTCCGCAATGTTAAGACACTGTTCACGCCAATGTTATTTTTAGAACAGGACCGCGGGCGGTAGCATGGCCAGCCCGAAATTTTTGGGGGACCAAATATTTTGACTTTCAGCGAGCTGCAGTATTTTGTTTGGGACAACACCTCTCAAAGCACAAAACGACAAAAAATGCTAGAATTTGAGAATTCCTCCCCCCGTGGCTACGCCTGTGGCCGCGGGCGACCTGGCGCCCCCACGGGGCACCACGTTGATGACCCCTACTGTAAACGTTGAAGTAAGTTGTAGTGTTAAATGTGGAAGGCTAAGCTATATGCTATGTATTAAATTCCCTCTTTCCTTCTCCTTACTTGAGGCTTGACCTATTTGCAGCAATGTAATATTTCAGATCGTAACCTGATATTTTACTCCTTTTCCAGATTGAATGCGATTGTGGCTAGTACAACTGCACACATCTATGCGAGAGAAAAACAGATCTTAGCTATTAGGATGATCGTGTTGAAAGAATAAGTTTAAAACGTATATATTATATAAAAACTTGAAAATGCAACTGCTGAACACCTTCCACACGTGGTGGCATGAACAGCAATTTTTGGGGCGATTTTATTGTAATTNACTGACATTTTTCAACACAATAAATATTACCATTGTTCACATGTAGCTATGCAGAATATTGATTGTTAGTTGAGGGCGTACGGNTTTGAACCCCGGTAATTGGTAATTGAGGCATGCAGACACCTTGACTTGTTTACAATGGTGCGTTTTGGTCTTAACATTAAGACTTGCTGTTTATATGTTATTTGGGAAATACAAGATCAAATTTGGGCAAAAAGTTTTTGCATCCCCAAAAATATGCACTCCCGTACACCTATGTGGTGCACCCTAACGAGTTAAACCAGTTACAACCCAGCACTACCTTCGCAACTGTGTGAATCATCCTGTAAACACCCTTCTTTGACTGCGCAGCATGTTATCTTTTTCACACGGCCTTTTCATTAACCGAAATTTGTTTTAATGTTAGCTTTTCTAGGGACACCTGACATGATAACCGTTCTGGCTTTTTCGGTGTCCTGGCAGACTGTTTATTTTGGAAATGTAAATATACTACCTCCCTTATCGCCAATAAATTACTACTAATACTTTGCATCTTATTTCTTTATGTTCACAAAAGCAATCCATCCATCTGCTTCAGATCTGGCTACTGTCAAAATTTTTAATCCAGTGCTGCCGGCAAAGCTTCGCCCTCACTGGCCTGGACTAAGTTTTTCAAAGCGTATAAATTTCACCGTGCACTTGTCACAGAAAGACCGCTCGCCCGCACAAATGCTACTTCCAGTAAAAAGACACCGACTGCTTTAGAAATATCACACTTCAAATGGCAACCAAGTTTTCGTTTGTCTTTCTACTTCTTGAATTAAATTAATTCATGTTATGACAAAAACAACTGAAAATTTGAAACTGGCTGTTTTGGTCACTCTTAACACTTTTGCACCGTAACACTTTCGGCAAACCAATCAGAGCAGTCGAACACTTCCATGCATTGTGAAGTGACAATAATTCAGGAAACCAAACACAATTCCGATTCGAATCGGGATGTGACCAGATGTTTTACACACGAACCGCCTGACCTCAAAAACCGAATTTTTCATTTAAATATTTAGTTTTCAAATATTTATTTAAAAACAAACTTAACTTGGTTCAGATTCGATACACCAGCATCCTGATGATGCGCACCTTGTCGGTTTGTTTTTATAACTGAGTCTTGCAATCGGAGGTGCTGTTTCACGAAAACGTGTGAAATACACATAATTTTGAAAAACAAACAAACTTCTGTGATGTAACTATGGGTAACTGTTGATAAACAAATAAGAAGTTTATATACTTACGTGACGTCCGCTGCTTCGTTGTCAGAAATGCAGCACTTCGTACCTGGAAAACGAAAATAACGTTTTTTGCACAAAAACTCTTAACGCCTTCACAAAAGACGGAAAAAGCACGATGTGACGTGTAAACGAGCCATGCACAATCGCACAAGGGTTTGCGATGCATTTAAAATGGCGCAATGCCAAGCGAGCAGATTTGCAGAACAATAGTGCTTGGCTAACTGACCACGAATTCAAAAGCCAGTACACTCGTTGGGCATCTTAATCCTTCTGCGCTTTGACAAATTGACTGTCAAGGCCGAGAAATCGTCTGAATAACGGGAGCTATACACGATGGAAGCTAAAGATCAGAATTACTTGTTGAATGGCGAATGTTGGTTCGAGGCGGTCAAAAGTTGCAAATCGTGTATATAGCTGAGCAGTAGAATGCCGCAGTTTGTTACAATTTTCATATCTGTACCGACAGCGACTCACACTACTTCGTCCCCTACTGACCGTAGCCTTTACCTTTGCTTGGGACGTAGAAGATCCTTCCTGTTGACTTGCTCTCGCCAGCAGAGTTTTTAACCTGCGCAAAAACAGTAATATCGAGCGTGGTTACGGAAAGCGGGAGGACTGCTGCAACGCGCTGGGTGTTAGTCACCAGACGTTTGTCAGCGTTGGTTCCAAGCAAGTCGTAAAGGACACGGGGGGAACAGCGCAATTACCACGGCTTCTCGTCTAACGGAGATCTTCTGAGGCAACAGATCATATTCGGCCAGAGATTAATCGCTGGGCGACATCAGCTAATCAGTCAAGACATCAGGTGGCGATGAGTCTTTTGCGACTTTTTTGAGAGACCAAACGAAAAAGTAAAAATATAACAAAAAACGCATCCTTGACTGAATAAAGAAAAAAAATTAAAAAACATAAAGAAAAATAAAAGAAATAAAAAGAAAAAAGAAGAAAAAAGAAAAAAAATGGGCGGTAATAGCTCAATGGTAAAGTGTCCGTGTCTCATTCAGGAAGTAGGGTGTTCGATCTACGGGCACTGAGTGAATTGCCGTAGCGCTCCTTTGGAAAGAGATTCGCCTCGGTTGCCTTGGTGAGAAGCGAAATTCAGGCTTTGGCCTGCCGCCAATTGCCGTCACCAAAAGTAACAAAAAAATAAAACAAAGAAACGCATCCCTGACTGGAAAAAGAGAAAAAAAATTAAAAACGAAAAATAAAAAAAGGAAAAAAGGAAAAAATATAACAAAAAATGCATTCCTGACTGAAAAAAGATAAAAAATTTTTAAAAAGAAAATGAAGAAAGAATAAAAAAACAAAAAAGGAAAAATTAAGAGAAAACAAAAACCCATCATTGACTGAGAAAAGAGAAAAAAATGAAAAATGAAAAACAAACGAAAGAAGAAAAAACAAAAGAGGATAAATAAAAAGAGAACAAAAAACGCATCCCTGACTAAAACACACGACGTCGATGACAAACCTCGCACGTGTAGCATCCTATGTCTTCCGGAGTGACGTCGTGAACGAAAAGCTCAACACGGTTTCCTTGTATCACGATGTTGTACTTGTTGCTTTGCTCCAAGCGCACATTTTCTTCGTCTTTGTACCACGATATTTCCGGGCCGGGAAAACCGCGCACCTCGCAATCCAGCCTTCCCACGAAGCCGAAGTGGCAGTAGGTGTCAGTGACGGCCCGTTGAAAGTACGGAGGGACTTCTTTCGCAAACAGAAATTGTTAAATGTTGTTAGCAAATAGAAAACACGATGATTGTTGAAAGCAAACGTGAAGTGTTGAAGATGCTCTCTCATCAAGTGTAAAACTCCATTACAGTACTTTTCGCGAACTGTGTTTAAAATGAGTTCAACTACATCAGTGGTTCCCAAACTGTGGTACGCGTACCACTAGTGGTACGCGAAGGCCATCAAGGTAGTACGCAAGACCCTTCTGTTCTTCTACACAAAAAGAAACCATTTTGTTTTTGTTTATCGAGTTCTGTTAATATATTCCTGCATTTTTGTATACTTCCCTTATTAATTTTGAAAAATAGCCATTATAATTTCTCACAGGCATTTTGTTCATGCCGCATTTGTGTCTGGTTTGCCAAACGTTTGATCGAATGATATTGGGTAGACTGAGTCTTCCTGGAGCAAAGTGTTTTCAAGGTGGTACGTGGTGAAAATACTGGACCCACAAATGGTACGCGATCAGAAAAAGTTTGGGAATCGCTGAACTACATCAACCGTTACCTTGCCAAGGAAAAAAGAAACTAAATCGGCTATTAAAAACAATTGCTGTGGTTGTTTAAGAGTCCACGATCGTGTTTGGGTGTGTTTTTAGTTCAAAATGTAGCGTTTTCCGGTAAGGAATTCCCGCATGGCAAATCTAAGTCACTGGAACTTATAAAATATTAATCGATTTCTCTGAAAACGAACATGTTTTGCCAATCTTATGACACGCGTCACAACCCCGTCCGTGTCTCGCACCGGAATTAATGGTTAAATTGATGGTATGAAAAAAAATAAATACAGAATGTTAATGTCATTGCCCAACAGCAAATTCCAAGATCAATAGAGTTTCCTTAAATGTAGGGTTGTAATTTGCTCTTTTGCAGCGCTGTAGACTGGAAACTTTTCTCTTGAAAACAGTAAGCGACAAAAAGTGATATAGCAAGCACAAGTTTTTGAGTGTGGCAAAAACCAGATGTATCATAAAGCAATTTCGCTTTCTTCAATTTCACTTACTTTTCCTCTTTGAACAAGTTCGAAAAAGGACCAGTTCCTTTTATTTTTGTTCGGCGAAGATGGCTCTTGAACCAATGTTTAGAAATTCCTAAGAGCTACTACTCTTTATGCAAAAGGTGACAGCGTTTCTTGGAAAAGCGCGAAATAAACGGTTATAAAAAGAGCTGCATAGCGACTATTAATAAGAAAGTATTGGAAAGTGTGCCCATTGTTTGGTAAGAAGTGAGACGTCATTAATATTTCTTATCACCGGATCATGTGTTCGTTAGAAAGTTGCAGGAGCAATTGCACGAACAAATGGCGAGCTGAAATTGTATAACTCTGCGGGAAACAACTGTAATGCCTGCTGTGTGCATCTCTTACTCTTTTTTCTCAATTGTAACGACAAATTGTGAACGGCAAGCAGCTTTGTAAAACAGATTCATTGACAGTTGTCGCTTTTGACTCGCACTGGATTCACCACAAAGACCTCAACATAACGTTCTTCACGACAACTCTCAACCAAGACCGAAACCAGTATTTTTAAGGGCGATTATCTGGTAATCATTGGCTGTGTGAAAGTTTTTAATAGTTCTATCATAACTTTGAAATTTAAGTGCATAGCCTTGAAACATTTTTGCAATCGTGATTCTGCTTTCTTGTGCACAGATAAACCGAGGTTTCGTTACGCCTTAGCAGCTTGCTTTGTGCACTTGCAGTCAATTGCATCATTGTCAACTGCAGAGACCATAATTTCTTGCATAAAAGTATAGTGGAAGGAAAACCCTACAAAAGTGAACAGGTCACAAGAGCAGTTGTGTTTTATTCGCGTTTCGTAAAGCGGCAAAATTTCAGTTGGGAGGTCTTGTCTTCAAAGGGCTGTTGCTTTCGGGATGTATTGTTATGATTCATTTCGAGACTAATATTTACTATGGTACACTTTCATTAAGAAAATGTCTCTTAGCCTAATTCTTTCCAGTGGAATCAAGGAGGGGGCCGCCAATTATATTTTCTCAGAGCGAAGCTCTTGGAGGACGTCAAAAGCAACAGGTCATTATCACTAGGTTATTCGTTGGAAACAGAAGGTAGGAAAACGGCATTAAACGCTGTACCACGCTCTTGGTGCTTTGGCAGCCTAAACAGAATAATTTTACACTTTGGGAACTAGTTTGTTACGGGGTCTGAGAAACATTTGTCTTGAACTTACCTCAGCTTAGGAAGTGTTGCGCACCCTATTTTAAGAAAGACGTTAGAATGCCAAAAACAAAGTGCTCACCATAACAATGTTACAAACCAGGGATGTACAACCCGTGGCCCGCGGACCAAAAGTGGCCCGAGAGCTGAAGTTCTGTGGCCCGCAGAAAGGTCCAGATTTTGAATAGAGTGTGGCCCGCGAGTCAAAAACCTAAAAATATATTAGGAGAAAGATAGTTTGCTGTCTACGTTACTTTCCCTTACGACCATACCANTTAACCCACATNTTGTATTCGCTTTCTCCAGACCCCGTTGCTCCACAAGCAANCATTACGGCTTTTAAAGGGTAATGCCAATCTTCCATGGGTGGCCAGTGAGTTGTCTAATCNGTAGAGCGTGACACAGGAAGCTGTGGCCCGTGGACCAATCTGGTTATGTGTACTTGGACCGGCAGTGCTGCATGGTTGCACACCCCTGCTATAATCGTAATTTGTGCGAAACATTTGACTATTGACTTGCTCCCTTCCACGTCGTTATCAGATACGACCAAAAGCAAGCGTAATTTGCAAGAGTGGACAGAGACCCTGTCGTATGTTATTAACAGAGTTTTAACTTTTCTACTGCCTCGTCACAAAAGTTCGGGAAGAGAGCTTGTTACCTTATCATTCGCGCTTAACAGCAGAAGTTGAATGAAAATACCTGTTTGGTTGCACTAGCAAATGTAGGTAATTCAAAAAGGGCACCACGCGTTTTAGAAATAAATCTAAGCAAGAATTCGCCCCTACTCTGAAGGGTGTCTGAGGCAAAGAAAAGATCGAAATGCGTTTTTCTTCGTTTGGCTTCATCGTTTTTGTGTGGGTAATCACACAAGATATATCTATATATTGTTTCTAGACCAGTTTCTTGGCTCCTTGGTCGCAAGTGGATTAAAATACAGTTAAACCCTGTTCCTGTGAGCGGGGTCCACGCCTGGGTTCCTCCTAAGGTTCAGGGTTGCATTCAGGGGGAGCAACAACAGCCCGTGTATGGTGGCACTTTGCACCATGTAAAATACTTATGTTATATTGACAAAATAATTGTAAAATTTTTTTGCAAAAATATTTTTGTTGAAAAAAATTTTTTCACAAAAAATGTTTTTTTTCAAACGAATTATTTCGATAAAATGTTCCCGGACGAAAAAAAGTATTACTATTGGAAGCTGCACGATCGACCGTTTACTTTTTGCGTACAATTTGGTAAGCCTTGCATATTCTGAACAGGGTATTTACCGTGCACTTGATTGTTTTTTATGCTACGTGCGACCAGGCGGGAATGAAGAGTAGCATTAAAATAATTGACGTNATATGTCTCTTCAGAAAAACAAGTCAATGTACGGTGCAAGGAAGCGGTAATACACTGCAGCAGTTGGAGAAGTTCAAGCACCTTAGGGACGTATTCACGAGTGACGCAAGACAGGGAGACCGAATGCACGGATTGGTAAAGCAAACGTAGTTCTGCGTAAGCCTTATCGATCTCTGGTCAAGAAACGGTAGCTTTCAAACACCGCCAAGCTGTCAGTTTTTAAATCGGTCTTTGTTCCGATCCTCACCTATGGTCATGAATACTGTGTAATGAATGAAAGGGTGCTATTTCAAGCACAAGTGGCAGAAATGGGAGATTTGCGAAGAGTTCACGGTGTGACGCTTCGCGACAAAGTGCGCGGCTGTGAAATTCGCAAAACCCTGAACGTCGAACCACTTCTCCGAATACAGAGATCCAACCTACGTTGGTTCGGCCATGTGTCCAGAATTCCCCCATGAAAGATTGGCGAAGCAATTCCTGCTGACTACACTCACGGGAAAGCGGCACAGAGGTCGACCATGGAACAGGTAGCGTGATTACATCTCCAGCTTTGCTTGGTCCATGCAGTCTTGGTGTGGATCTAGCAGAACTATCTGAGATTTCTGAAAACCGTGAAATATATCGAGTCCTCCTAGGGTTGCTGCCACCTTCCCCAGAGGAAAAAAGGGTGTGAAAATGAAAACAATTGCCTAAAACAGACTATTTTGCAAAAGTAGTTTTTTACGAGAGATATTTCATCACGAATTACTTTTTCTTTAATGCGCCCAATTCCGGCAACAAAGTTTCTCCCACTGAAGTTTGCGAATAAACCATGTTGTAAAGTCATACCATGTGCATGTTCGTTATTTATGACAACTTTTCATCTAAGGAAGTGCCGCTAACCTTTTCTCTTCTATTGCATATTGCTTTGCATTCTTTCAGCGAAATCAAATGTCTTTTTAACATGCTAACTGAAATCCAGTACTGGAAAATGGGAAGCAATCGTTTTATCCTGTCAGAGTTCACCAGCTCTATAGTTGAAACGTTTATAGTCTACTGTACCTACAGTAATTCTACGAACATTCTGATGCAAGTTAAGAACCCTGCACAACAGTTCAAGGTCTGCCACAAGCGTTACTACAAACATGAATGATGACCTTTCCTAATGCTTGTGGTCTGGTATCCCACGTGCTCCCATGACATACATTTACTGTACTTGGACTTATCTAACTGCAAGGTATGAAATGTAAAGCCACCTTACGAAATGTTTCGATTCCTGACATGCATTTTGTAATTTCCGCTCAACAGAGCAACAGTCATAATTTAAAATCGATTTCAACACAGATTATTACAAAAGACATTACACATCGTTGAGAGAATGTAAAGCAACATGTCGTGGAAGAAAAAATATTACTCGTGATTTATTAGACAAAAATTGCCGTAAGAAACGAACATGCAATATATAAATTAACCACATGCTTTTTCGAAAACTGCAATGGTAAACACTTCTCGGGAGGAGTTGGGCGTAGTAAAGGAAAGATATTCGTGGTGAAATTTTGTTCTTCGAAAAATATTTTTGCAAAATAAATTTTTTAGAAACAAAATTTTCAGTTTCAAATAATTTGTCAGTTGAAGTACATTTCTTCAAAAATAAACATTTATTGTGAAACAAAATTACAGTATTTTTTTAAATGTACCAACATTTTTGCATGATGCAAAGCGGCACCATACATGTGCTGCTCGTTCGCTCTCTGCATTTAGCGGTGTAAGCTTTTCTATCCACGAAAACTCTCACATTTTCGCAAAATTTATCCAGATTTGCTCAAAATCAATGTTTATCGGAGAAAATTTCGTTTCAGCCGTAGCAGACGGTCTGAGCACACGCTCACGAGGTGCAGTCAAATTAAGTTGTCGTTCGCAGCACTTGAAAACGTCAGTCCTTATTGCGTCATGCGTCAACTTTCTGAGTAGACCAGACGCCCCTGCAACTGATTCGCGATTATCCAACTAAGTTTGCCTCCGGCAGAAACTTATTATCGCGTTTATGAAGTGTACCAAATGCGGCAAATGCTAAAGTAGTAACTAGTTCACTTAAGCCTATATTTCAACAAGCGCAAGCTATGTTTCTACAATCACCTTAAAAACTAAAACACTAATTTTTGAGAAACCCTTTGCCTTGGTTTTACGATTTTTTATCTTAGTCATTTACTTGTTTTTCTTTCTAGTTCAGTAGTTCCTTTTGTAGAGACTTTGCAAAATGGGCAGGTGAAATATAAAAAATGCGGGTGTGTTTTGGTCGAAGCATTTGGCTACTGCTGAAGAAAGGGTACATCGGAAGTGGAGCACTGGTTGCGCAAAATGTTTTTAACTGCACTTTTTTTCTGAAAGCTTTCAGCAAGTGAATCCAGTCGATCACTTTCAGTTTCGCTTCTATGAATAAGTTTTCCAACTTTGAGTTGCGTGTAGAAAGGTAGGAAGCGATCTGCTTTTTATTACAACAGAAACTACCCTTTGGTTTAAACTCTTCGCTAAAATTATCTTGTGAAAATATTCTTAGGGTTTAAGCGTATCCGCGAAAAATTAGGTCTTATCGGCGGACGCTGCAGAAAATCGCGACGTCACTCTGTCACTCCTCGTCCAACTGCCACTGCATTTATTGGACTGTACGAAGCTCGCATCCAAGGAAAGTTGGTATCTGGCACGTGCGCCGAACCGCCGACGTTACTGAAGCACCGCAGTAACAGAGCACGTGCGGACAGGCCGCTGTCAAAGCAAGGCACACTTTCCCATAGGACGCAAATTATTTCTGAGAGTTCCTGTTTTGATTCAGAAGAATGTGACCTATGGGTGAAGTTCACGAGAAAGAGAACAAAATTGTGGAGTTGTAATCGGGACATCTAGTGATTCGTCATGTTCAATAGGCTCTATAAGGGTTTTGTTCCCCTCTGTCCACTTTTTTCTGTGATCAAACAATACTGCCAGAGACTGGCGACGATTCAGTGTAAACTACACGTGCAACGTATTTGGGGAATAAAATCTTTCCTGTAAACTGACTTTTCTAGGCACAAACATTCCTTATCTTTTCAACACTGTGCAATTTAAGTTACTCTTGGACTGATCAAGCCTGGGCTATGTGAGATGCTTCGAAAATGATTAGTTTCATTATGACGCATGTTTCTACATTCACCAAACATACATGCATGGCACCGGGTGAAATAGCTGGTTTGCTAGTTATCGCTTTACCGATGCAACTGGCTATTAGCTCAGCATTGTTGCATGGCACACCAAGACACACCAAAAGAGTTTTTTTAACTTTTCCATTTAGTCTAACAACAAACTATGCAAGTTGTTCCTTAATTTTCAACAGCTGTTTCGGGCAGCATAACTAGAGCATGTTATGCATAATACTGTAATTTTCTAGCTGTCTTTTGAACTGACACGTGACACCAACCTCTTTTTCTGAAATCAGTATCTTATCTGTGTATTTTGTCATTAACATCAGTGCAATCATGCGAATACGAGTTGTCTTAGCTGCTTGTTTTGGAACAAATTCAGAGCATAGTTGGGGAGTGACCGCAGATTTTTTCGTAAACTAGGTCATCGTGCAATTTAGGGTTTACTTTAAAACAACGTTCATAGCAACTTGCGTGCGTCTCGAATTAGCAAAATTGTTGCTAAAAATATAGCGACGAGCAAAACAGAATCATCCCACAACGAAAACGGAAACTTGCGCTGCTCATCTGCTCCCACCGTTCCCGTTGAAACCGATACTTTTTCCCGTGGCCTGCGGTCGGGCTGATTTGCCAGGACAAGTAAGCAGCTGACCGGGACAACAGTACACGACCTCCAAAATCGGGCCTGTCCCTATCAAAACGGGACGAATGATCAACCTACGAATAATTAAACGTGCATTCCAATCTACAGGCTGTCCAGCGTCTGCATCCAATGCGCAGCCTGACATAAAAGTAAGGCACATCCGTGCTAGAAAAGCTTACATTTTAGCGGTTTAGCAACAATCACTACACCTGTTCTCATACTCATGTGAAACATTGCGCTGTTGCAATAAGCGCGTTTTTATGTATACTTTTTTATAGAAACGGGGCAGTTCCTGTTTGCAGGTACCTATNAAAACCTATAATGTATCGGTCACCATTCAAGCCACCGAAGCCCCAAACATATTCCTGTGATGCAAAATAGTTGGGCATCGACACATCAACGATAGTTCCTGCCAGCCATAGCTGCACTGACGCTTATATCGTTATCATTCGGAAGCTAAATTTGTGAGGCTGCAATCATCACATTCAGTTAATAAAGAAACTAGTTGCGTAATTTAAGCAATCTCACGCCTGAACTCACCAGTCGGTGTTATATTGTCTGCATTCAGATCGACAGCACAAACCCAACGTCACTCACCCGCCACTTTTTCCTGACTGCTGCGTTCCATGTAGAGCGTATAAATAACGTGGCACAGGTAGTCGCAATCAGTCAGCAAATTCAAAGCTTCTTCGGAGCTGGCGCTGACGTCACAGTCGAGTGCCATAACCGCGTCGACTACAAGACAGGCGTAAATTAATACATCCACTGCAGCTGCTGTGTTGGAGATAGGAAACACAGCAAGTAGAAATCGTGTCTTGTCATCGTTGTACGCCGGTCGACAACTCCGTTTGGAAGATTTGATAAATCAAAGCACGTTGTTAATTTTCTAAGGCAGACATAAACTTTAATAAACTTTAGTTGGCTGAACTGCCAACGCAGAAACGCCTATGTATCATAAGAAACCAAAACAGGGTGTTATTAGGTAAAGTGCAACTGCAAAAGCGACAAAAATGTCTAGGAAAATTAACTTGTGCATTGGTATGGCATCAGCCAGCTATAGAGAATAAATGCAAGCGATTCAAGACGCAGTTGTACTTGTCAATGCGCAATTTGAGGTGTTCATCTTGAATCTGTCTGTTGCAAAATGATCAAACATAAAATCCGACAAACTAGTTACGTTCCAAAACTATCGTCAGTATCGGCGTAACGATCGTGTATGAAGAAAGAACTGAAAAATTATAAACTTTGTTTTTTATTGTTAGTTTTTGTTTCCCTCATAATAGCTGCGCCTATACTAAGAAACAACTTTTTTTATGACGTCAGCAAGAATTGATTTGTGTTACGTCACAAATGCACTGACAATGCTAAGCTTTTTCTTTGAAATTTCTGGTAACAAAACGAGCCATTGAGTGTTGAGGACCAACGTACATCAACAAGCCCAGCTGTTCCAACCTTTGCAATGGCGCTTGCATTGTTGGCTGGCATTTTACATAGCATCCTATGTTGTTCTGTTATCAGAGTTAAATCTTACTTTTCAAACAGAAGTCTTGGGGTTACAGCTTTAATGCTGTTGGTGCCATTCAACCGGTTCACGTAAACCTGCTGTTGAAAAATTCCAAGATCTGTGCAAGCCGGTTGTTATTTGCGTAATACCAACCTGAGAACACTTTACCAAAATTTTCGGATTTTACCTCCGTTTTTACGTGCGGTTGAGCTGCAATTCACCACTGACCAGGTTCGGATCCGGGGGGATCGCGATTGAAGCGATCACCCCTCCTAAAACCTATACGAATGTAACTTTATTCACCATGATTCATTACAATTCCTAGAACAGCATTCGTGACATAAGGCCAATTTGTCGTCCATTTTTTTCTCACAACAGTGTTGTGGAGTATACTTCATCTCTCTTACAGTAGCGAAGCCGTTATGAAACCTGGGCTGGCTATCAATTATTATTAAAATCGCCCCCCCTAACCTTACTGGCTGGATCCGTCCCTGCCATTGACCCTGAAATACATCGCAGTTGCAGACCTGTATCCACGTAGTAAAGCACATCGCATTGCGTCTATACCAGTGCTTCTTAACCTTTCCACTCCGCGGGCCCCTATTCCTCAAGATATTGGCTTGGGGACCCGTCGTCTGCGGTTATGTCATTAGTTAAAGTAGTGGTCGTTCTTGCTTGTGCGTGTGGGGGTTAAAAGAAAAAACACTTTGGTATTCTTTCTGAGAACACCCACATTTCTCACTGGGAACTCATTAAGTACCCCTGCTTAACGCTGTTAAACGTGTAGACGTTCCCCTCTTCGCATTGGTTAGGAGGTCTGTGGCTGATATCTGGAATAAAAAGAATACGAATCTGATCCATGAGCTCTATTTCACTGTCGGTATTGTATTTCAAAGAAACGTTTTCCAAATTTGCGAAAAAAACATTTTTCAAATTTTGCGACAAAACCCTGCTCAGGTGGTCTTTTATGACCGTAACGCGCCAGGTAACTACGGGTCTGACGGAATCCAAAATTAGATTACGTTTTTTGGGACACGTGACCTCTCCAAGGTCCGGTCAAACATATCTTTGACTTCCACGCAACGGTTTTTACTCATTTGATTTTTTAAGCGAGAAACATTTCAGGTAAACAGTGAGTTACAGGCACCCAAGCGGGAAAGCACACATGGAAACTATATGTGGAAATGGACCATGGCCGAGAACCACGTCAAATAACCATCGGTCTTAACACGCTTATAGCCACGGGGGGCATTCGGCGGCAGTGCCCCCTAAATTTATTTTGTTCCCCGCAAAATTTTGTTTTAACCAGAAAAATTTGTTTTTTCAACACATAATATAGAAACAAAAATCTTGCCCTCTTAAAAATGCATTTTGCCCCTCCAAACATTAAAACCTGCTACGGGTTTGGCTTTTAAACGACCCATTTGGGTGTGTTAACATCCCATGGTTACCTAATGAAAAAACTCGTGCTTGAAATTAAAAAAGTCATGAAAGAACTGATTTCTACAGTGGCGATTCTAAGGGGTGGCTTATTTCAGCTCTTTGCCTCGGAGCAGAAGTCAAACATTTTTATCAGAAGAACATTTGAAAGAACTTGCAAATGCATATTCCATTAATGAAAATGATTTGAAACATGAAATACCTCTGGCAAAGAATTTGCTTCGGAAGTAATGACAGCTGCCTGCATCGCTCCAACAATTTCTTTCATTTACAACTCCTTACAAAGTTGCGTTTGATTGTTCATGCAAGTTGTTGCTAATTGCTGTAACTCTTCCCATCACCAGCGCTTCAGGCAAAAGAAGTTTTTCAAAAATGAATTTAGTGAAGACATTTCTTAGAATTTCCATGACCAGTGCAAGATTGAGTAGCATCGCTCTACTTTCAATTGCAAGGGTGCGAACTGAAAAAAATAGATTTAGATGATTTCGCTGATGAATTTGACACTGAACATCTAAGGATTAATTTACATTGAGTTGATGTTGATATGAAATTCTGATGAAGACTGTGCAGGGATTTGTGTGAGGATCGTATTGCTCATTGTCTATGTGTCTGAATCCTTTTTTTGTTTTATTTGAGGTACAGTAGTGCGTGTTTCGCTTATAACAAGACAGTCATAAATTATAATCGCAGGGTTCAAAAGTCAGCTTTTGAGGATTAGTCAGAGAAACGTTTAGTGTGAATATTAAAATGAACGTCTTTTTCTGGATTTATCCTTGGTGTTACATCCAGGAGCGGATCTGGGGGAGAGCGATCGCCCCCCTAAAACCTACGAAAGTAACTTCATTCGCCGTGATTTTGTACAATGCGGAAAACAGTATTCGCGCTGTAAGGCCATTTTGTTGTCCATTGTTTTGTCACAGGAGTTTTGTGAGGTATACTTCATCTCTTTTACAGTAGCGAAACCGTTATGACATTTGACTAGCAAATATTACTGAAATCGCCCCGCCCCGCAACCTTACTGGCTGGATCCGTCCCTGTTTACATCTTGCTCTCAGGTACGGTTTTAAACGACGATGCACCCACATCTGCGGCACAGCTTATTTAGGTGCCACTAGTACCGAAACCTTGCTGTTGGTAAGTGCATACAGCATTGACTACTAGTCCTTACCCTATCCACGCTGCAGGTGGGTATTACATTCGTGATAGTACTTGCATAACATTGTCATGGTTACCACACAATTACAACGTGTGCGTATGCTACCAAAAAAACGGAAACTAGTTGGCTCTATCAAAAGCCTACTTAACTCTGTGTCAGGATGGAGTTTGTGGTTGAAACCACTTTGCTTTCATGTGAATTGTTTTCATGTTCGTGCAGCTGTTTTGTTCATGTGGGGCCGGCACAATCGTGTAAAGAAAGTGGTGTTTGTTTTACATGTGTAGTGCTGTGGAAGTTGCATAATGCATAGTTAGCACAGAATATTCGACATAGCAGTACAGAACAAGTGTGCAATTGTACAAGTGTGGTAGTGACATTTAAGTATCTCTCGTGAATAATAACGCTAGTCGCCATATTTAATTCACAAGCCTATGTTGGGTTTGCTAGGCTTAATCATAGCAATATTTTCTTCAAAACAACGGAAAATGTCCATGCAGGATAGACATTTATGTTGGCCCCCCCTGGTTATTCCTTCGCCCTGCAGTGGCCACCACTTTTGTAAACCTAGAATCGCCACTGGATTTCTAACGTATTCCTAATAGTATGAAATTCAAAAAGGAAAACGTCCAGTTCTGCGAGGCCCATGATCACGTGACCCGTGATTACCAGAGCACGGTTCATGCTGTTCTTTTTAGTTCACTGGAAAAAGTTTTTTTACAGAAAATAAAGTCTAACTTTTCATCTGTTTTTCAACTTTTTTTAACCTTGCTTAAATCGGTGCTTCAAGCACTTTTTTAAACTGTCAGGTTCTGTGACTAATCTGTGCTTATACAAACCGTACTTGCCAAACATAAGGTCGCAATCAATGTTTGCTCTTGCGTTTGTTGTATCACAGAACTTTTGCACGATAGCCAGTCTGTCACATGCGAGACAACCGAAAAAAATGCAGCTGACTCGCATATTGTACTATACTGTACCTTGCAGTTTGTGAAGCGGTTATAGCTTTCGCTTGATCGACACCCGACACCATCATAACCTAGCTCAAGGTTTTTGCCAGGCGTTCGCGCATGGACTATTGCTGACGGTGGACGACGCTGTAAACACAAGTCATATGCCTAATCTGAATTCTTGTCTGAATCACCAAGATGTGTCAAGTCATACTTTAGATCAGTTTCACAACCTTTGTGAGTGACACCCGTTTTTGCTTCCAGGTGGGTACCTAGCTTCACTCTCTCCGCTGATACACACATTCGATCACGCACTTTTTTGTGGCTTAAATTGAAAACAACTAGACCAAGCAGATAGACGTATTTCACAAATGAAAGCTAATTTAGCAAATTATTTTATGTTGTTTTTACAATTGCTGTTAATGGGATGGATGCGCTTGGTTCAGGGATATCAGTTCCCTTACATCAGGATGGAACTCTTTAAGTAGTCCCCATGTTCAATAAGCTTTTGGTTGACATATAACAGGATAGCAGTCAGATATTTTTGTTACCAAAAATCTTATTATTTTCTGTACTTTGGTCTCAGCTCGATGTCTCAGCTCATTTTGGATCGAATCTAATTCTTCCTCTGGCACTCCTGTTTCCTCACTGCTGATAGCTAATAAGAAATCGATCACTCAGTCTGGTATTTTATGCAATAGACCATCCTGAAATCTCTCAAACCCGTCTATTTGCAAATCATCCAGGTGTGCACAATATTTGTGAAGGTCGTCATCTGATGTGCTCTTCTCCTACTTCAAATCAGAGAGACTTGGAAATTAGTGGAGTTCATGACGAATTGAGTATCGTCTGAATAACTGCTATTTCGACAGGAAAGGCGGAGAGAGTTGATTTGACTTTGGGAAGGTTTATATCATTTCCTTGCAACTGCAAACTGCCTTCATTTAACTTTGTGAATCAATCTCACGAATAAGCAATGCGACCTTTGGTGTTTTTTACTTCATCACAGAGCGCAGAATTACAATCTTGCAAAAATTCTGTCACTATGTCAAACAGTGAATAGAAATAGAAATGTTTCAGGAACGTTTCTCTTTGACAACCTCCATTTAATTTCTGTGTGCAGCAATAAACATTCAAACTCTTCATCAATGTCAATGTAAAGCTGTCGAAACACTCTAGAAATGAGAGCATGTGCCTTGATCTTATAAGCCGCTGCGATAACTGTGCCCATGGATTTTTGCAGTCGACCACGTAGTTTTTTTTTTGCTACCAGAAGCTGCCTGTGGATTGCAGAATGCACCGTAACCACACCAGGTATAGCATTTTTTAAGGAAGTGGTGAAGCCACGATGGCCAATCGAAGGTGTTCCATCTATTCCACAAGCAAGAATGATAGGAGGTGGAATGTGTTTCTCTGTGAAAAAAATTATCAGTGAGATAAAACATGTAGCTTCTGTCAAAAAAAACGAACAACTACTGTCAACTGTTCCTCGTCTGGACTTGCGCTCCGCATCTACGTCTTAATATAAATATTGCGGCACTAAAACCTCCAGTATTGATGGAGCTCATCAACACAGCGGAACATAAGGTTTTGCTCTCCCAGCGTGGGAGGAAATGTTGCGTCGCAAATGTCACACCGTTGGAGACGTCTGTCCGTTTCACTCTGTAAGGCAAGGTAGAGATTGGCGCAATCTTATTACCAAAATTGCTGCATCAAATGCCTCCAATACCGCCCCTTTTTGCCTCACCGTCACCTTTTAGATATATACACCGCCCAAAGTACTGAAAGTACTGCTCAGGCCCTTAACCAGGTTTTAAGTTGGGGGGTGGCAAAATACATTTTCCAGGGGGCAAGATTTTTGTTATCATAATATGTTTAAAACACATATTTATGGGCACAACACAATTCGGGGGGCAAAAAATATTTGGGAAGGCAGCGCACTGCCCGCGAATTCCCCCTGTGGCTACGGGCGTGGTATTGCTCACTTTGGGAAACACTATTTTAGATAGTTTAGTATTTGCGTGACAATGCACTGAATTATTTTGTTTCTTGAACTGCATAAACTGCTTCGCTTTGAGCTTATAGCATACATTCGCTATACCGTAATGGTTCAATTTACGACCAGTTTAAATGTCATCTGTGAAAAACGGTGCTCACTGCTTTGGTAAACAACGCAGGAAAAGTCAGTTTGGAGCAAAAGAGTGATGTATTGCTCATATGCACCACCTTCACTTTCAGTAGAACCACCAGTCCAAACGTTTTAAACACGTTCCAATACGTGAAGCATGTGATACATTATAACTAAATGCAGCATATCATTTTCACCTATCTCGGCCGCGTGGGCCATGTGGTCTGTTTGAACACCACAACACTTCATCATGAAGCTTCTCAGTGCAGGGTTTCGGTAAAAAATGTTTTGGTTGTTCGCTGTTAGCTGCAAAGCAAGAAATACCTTAAGTGTTTATCGCTTTTTTGTGAGCATCACATACATCATCAGAGCCACGCCACTGAAATCAACACCCACGTCGTTTGCATATCGATTTACCGAACGCGTCTGCGACTATCAAGGGGTTTTATCATCAAGTTGGACATGTATACAGATGTTGCCTGTGCACTGCAGTTTGATCGAAAGCGTAAAACATATGAAAATCTTATTACGTTCTTATTGTTCTTCCTATTATTATTAAGCGCAAAACATGGTTCCTAGTGTCAAATTTCTCCAGCAGGAATTTTTCTAACCCTATGTGGTTCACTTAAGTAGTTATTGCTGATTGAACTGCATCCAAAGAATATCTTCTTTCCTCTGGGGAGATCGTACTTGGGCCTCGGAATCTGTAAATGGTAAACTCTGAGCACACGTCTTGCAATTTTAAATGTATTATGAGAATTCTATCCTTGAAACAAGATATATAATATTATTTACTTGTCCTGTGGGGTTTCAACCAACACAAAGTAAAACGAATTCCGACTAATAAGCCTGATATGTTTTGGGTTTGTTTGCTTGAACGCCGTTTCAGACACGGGAAAAGAAGCTAAAAATCAAATAATATCATAAGCACGTCAATATCCCACGTAGCAACAGGAAACAAAATAGATGTTGTGAAAAAAAGCAATAAATGCTACTTCCATTATTTCAAATCTCTAGATTGCCTCGACATATTTTTAGTTCATGTTAAATGAAAACGTTTCTAGGACGTTTTGCATTCGACATGAAGTTGCGCTTTTAGTGACAGTAAAGATGTTTTAAGATACGGAAATAAATTTATAAAAGTTTTGAAATGTTATTTTTGAAAGATATTGATCTTTGAACATTTTCTTTACCTACTTAGTTTTTACTTCGAACTAGTCCAGGTAGAATTGTATATAATCTTTTTGAAGACTTTTATGTGACCGTGTTGGCTTGTCTTATTCAGATATACATTTTTAAATTTATTTAAAATGAGGTGAGGACAGGCATTGCTGCGAAAAGAAGATGGTTCGCCGCAGTCCAAAGTCAAGACAATTGCAATTTTTTATGGGAAAATTCACTTAAACCAACATTGCCGTCAATATGTTGCTGTCACTTGGAGAGCCGCCGATGGTCCTAGTGTTTCTGGGAAACCACTAAGTCGGGTGAAGCTTGTCTCAAGACCTGACCACTTGTTTTCAAGTACAAGACTACTTCGGTACGATTTTTACCTCATTCGGTGAGAGTATGTATTACAGGAGAGCGAAGGATGCTGCCAAATTATTTGTGAACTTTCAACAGTTTAACTAACGGCTTTGCCCAAAACAAGCGCTGCGAAGCTGGAAGCAAAACTGTTAAAAGGCGTTGGCGGTGTCGAACGCTAAAATGGCCACTACTGCTTCTGAAAAAGAAGACACGTTTCATAAAATTACTTCCAATTTTTGCGATGGCAGCCTTTGTTCTGCTCGCGTCTGTTGCGTAAGCCGCGCACACGTCGTCTTCTGGCCCGCTGCCGCGCAAATACCGATGTTGCGTGTTTGCGTAACGCGCTGTGCACGTCGCACTGAAACGTAGGGGACTGCGTGAAAGTGTATCGATCGCTTTCTTTTACAGCCGACGTCGTTTAACTAAATCGAGCAATTAGATTCGAATTCTCAATCGACCGCTCACGTCTAACTAACTGGTAGACGTCACGACATCTGTCGGCAAGTGCTTGTGGTTCCAACTGGTGGCTGGCAAACGAATTTAGCGACGATAAGAGGCTAAAACGGGGGTGTTTTGGCTACGAAGGAGGAAAAATGGATTCCACTTGGTTTGAACCTTAGATTGACAATGCAAGAAATTGCGAAATTAATTCCTGAATGTCCGAGGTTCGCAGTCTTCACACCATGAAAGTTTAGCCACAGGCGATGATAAAATGCTCCATCTGATATTTTTCATGACAATGAAAATGCCGGGAATAAGCCTGGACATATTCTAAACTGCACTATAATGTCAGACTTCAAAACGAAATATCGAATCGAGCAACCTGAAATATGAAGCGCTTTTTTCTGCGCTCGGGTTTTGACATAACGCTTTTCTCCAACACCATTTCGTTCTCAATTGTGAGGCAGCACCAGCACAACAATGAATAATATGAAAAATCGTTAAAAGCTTGTTTCAGGCTTACATCTCGAGTGAATCGTGCGTTTCTATTCGATAGTCCTTGCCAAAACAAAAAGTTTTCAACAAAAATAATTTAAGTCTTTTTTGCAGAAACGATTGCGCATTGTTGAAGACGCCTGTTTGTGACGCAATATCCGGCACATAAAAATGTAAACGAATCTCCGTGCCCATGAAACAACATTTCGGAAAAATAACGGTTGCAAATGGTGTCACGTTGGACACTGAGTTTTCTATTACGTATATTTCCACAGGGCGTCTGTCATTATTTTATAAATTATATCGCTATCGTGTGAAACACAAAAAATCTTAAACCAGTTCTTTGATCTACATCACGCTTCTGATCCTCTTTTTGAAGTAATGCACCCAAGTTTTAAAATCAGTGGTTCCCTAATGGGTCCCTCTTTGTTGGTAACACGCTGAAAGGCTTTGCCAAACAGAGTGTATGCTATGATATTCATAAGCGTACGAGGCGGGAGGTCGGGGAAGGCGGCCGCCCCCCGGTCTTCAAAAATTTCAGGGTAAACTCTGTTTTCCGGGCAAGCGCAAGTTGTTCAGAAATCTTGAATGATAAAAAATATATATTCAATACAGTGAATTCAGGGCAAACTCTGTCTGCAGGGCATGTGCAAGTTGCTCAAAATTCCTGAATGATAAAAAATATATATTCAATACAGCAGGGTTTTTAAGGCGTTTTAGGGATCCGATTCGGGTCCCATGAATCAGAGAAAATTATCATCGGGTCCCTAGAATCAGAGAAATCGAGTCCCTACAGATCCATACCGGGTACCTAACATTTTCCTTAAAAAAAACCTGATGCAGTGAAAATGCAGGCAAGCTCTGTTTTCAGGGCAAGCGCAAGTTGCTCAAAAATCCTGAATGATAAAAAATATATATTCAATGCAGTGAAAATATTTAGGGCAAACTCTGTTTTCAGGGCAAGCGCAAGTTGCTCCAAAATCCTGAATGTAAGAGCGTACTCAATACAGTGAAAAATTTCGGGGAAACTCTGTTTTTCAGGGCAAGCGCAAGTTGCTCAAAAATCCTGAATGATAAAAAATATATACTCAACACAGTAAAAATATTCAGGACAAACTCTGTTTTTCAGGGCAATCTCAAGTTGCTCAAAAATCCTGATTGGTAAAAAATATATTCAATACAGTAGAAAATTTCACGGCAACTCTGTTTCTCAGGGAAGGTGAAAAATGTTTCAATGCAGTATATTCAGGCAGTGAAGGCAATTACCGTAAAGTTTCTTGTCAGGGAGAACACAACACGCAAGGAACTTCACCCCTTTGAGTTAACAAGCAAGGTAACTACAGAATTGGCCTATAACGGCACCTCTAGGGGATTGTATAAAGAACGTTATTGCGGAATTGAAGTTATAAGCGA
>JGI24021J15306_10000704_pt1 | contig 28131 bp, 22 predicted proteins | sample Ectturendosymbi1_FD_15306 | JGI IMG/M metagenome (IMG submission 15306) | reverse complement strand
GCTAAAAAATGAAGAAATTCGTCAGAAGTATCCCTTTTTCAGAAAAGGACTAAATGATTTTGAAGCTGAGTGAATTACGTGTGGTTGCATTTACAAAGTTCATAGAAGAGAGTGAAGAGACTATTGTGACTTTGTGAATATTGAGAACCAAAAACTTATTGCTCACAGCGTAAACAGGTGGCTATCACTTTATCCCAGCTTTCCCAAGATGCTTCAAATGTACCCAGCGTCACATTCATACTTCATGTCCATCCACAAGCCAACTGTTGTTCTAAAATATTTCACAAATCGCTAATTATTGTTAAATACCATATGGCATCATAAAGTTTTGCTACAGTTGAGTTAACAAATGTGACGTCACAAGATTACGTCATAAATATTAATGATATGTGGAAATGCTAGTGACTTCATCGATCAACCCCTAAACATTTTGTATCCGCACATGGGGCCTCCCACCACGCCTGGGTCCCAGGTCCCCCACCATCTAAATCCGGAGCTGCTCAGAAGAGTCGTTGAGAACCACTGCTCTAGACCTAGCCCTTTGTAATATTTTCTGTGTTCTAAAAGTCAGGAGCTATGCTAACAAGCCCCACACTACTGACGCGCTCAAAATTACAATTCAAACGGAGATCAGGAGAATTTTCCATGAGATGTTGGACAGGGTTATTACAAACTTCAATGTACAAATGATTCAACGCCAAGGAGCTTGAATCAAGCACGCTAAGCTATTGAATGAGCTGTGCTTGCAAAATGCAAAATGGTGGTGTGAAAAGAAAAAACTTACAACATACAAAATTTACATGTCTGTAAGACAGGCCTTTGAAACAAAATTGCAAAGTAGGCTATTCTTTTCAATAGAAAATGCTACTTTATCAAAAACTGAGACATCTTTTTGGACCACCCTGGTATTTCACTCAGGGTGCTACGCATCAGAATATCCTTGCTGACAAACAAGGATGACTAAGTGTCAAGATTTTCTAGAACGTGTCTAGATATTCTAACAACTGCGCTAAAATGTAATAAAGGATGCCAGGGCATTTATGAAGGCTGTGCTGATTTCTTTTGTTCTGTTTCGATTTCATAAAATATTTTGAACTCGTAGTCGTATTCGGTCTTTAGATTTTCAGCACAATAACTTCACTCAAAGCACTCTGGTTGAAGACTGTATTTTTTATGTTTGCGGCGTGAACTTTGGGTCAGTCATAGTCCACAACATGCACCAAACATTTAATACTGAAGCGCAGATTGTGTTGTTAAGGAAGACAAGCGTTTATTTTTTTGCTGCCGTAATCAGGTAGTTTCTCCGCTACCGTGATCAGATATTTTATGGTGTCACTTGCTGCTTGTTCCTGAAGGATCCGGTGTTTTTTCGACGATGTATTGGATAGAACGTTCTTTCTAACACCAACCTACAAATGAATTTTGTGCACCAGTTAAGAGGTGTTTATATCTTTTAATTTTTATTTATTTACGTTTTTAGCTGAGACGCAGGGTCGATATCATAGGGGTTAAGAAAAAGAACGTAAAGACACAGAAATCCTGAGACGTAGCTAACCACAAGGTAAGTGTCAATTGGTAGGCGCAGACAATACTGGAAAGCAGGGCCGGTGATAGGTAGTTTAGGCCTCCGCCAAGCGTGAACTTTAGTGCCCCTTGTATACAATATATTGCATTTGTCACATAATATTTATATAAACATAAAAGTCGATTTATTTTAACAAATGTTTTGTGCTTCTAGTGTGAATTTATTAGGAAAACATCCTACCGTACTGACCTATCATAGCATAGGTCATTTTCAAAGGAAAAACAAAAACTGGTATGATTTAACGACCACTGCCATAAAAGTAAAAGCAACGCATAAATAAAAAAGGCGCTTTTGGAAAACATCGACGAGACCAAACACTTCAATATTTAAAGCAGTACTTTCAAACAAATTTTAGGCGTTGTTATTTAAAATCAAACAGCCAAAACAGAGAAACTACCAGAGCGTAAACTTAATTGAAATGATTAATGAAATAAAATTTTATTGTACAAATGCGGAAAGTGATCGTTAACTTTATAATTTAAAAGGACTGTTTAACTTCATCATCTATAGACAACTTTATCATTTAACGTTAGGCTATTTTCCTAAATTTAGACCAGAAGAGAAAAAATTTGGTTGAGCTGACGAACAGTCAGGCTGCGATTTTCGTAACTAGCATAATAGCAGTGAAAGTTCCATGACAAGATCACTTAGATTAGACAAACACGACGGTAAAAACAATACCACGAAAAGAATAAAATATTTTTCTATATTACTAACTCGAATAAAAGTAAACAGTCATACCTCTCTGTGGAATATCGTTGAAAAACAGGAAAACGTTTGTAGACAAATACACAAAGTAATTTCCACAATGTGAATAAAATTATCGCCATCTTGTGATAAAGACTGCTAAACACTGCTGTAAAACGATTGCTCTTTGGCTGAAATAACTGTACTATCATGAAAGATACAGTGCTATTGGCTTAAATAACTGGATTTCCCATTGGTGTAAAGGTGTATATGCCCTAACAATGGTCCTCAGTAAGATTTGGAGGCCCTTTTTGAGCAGGGGCCTCCGGTTGGGGGTACGGGGGTCCCTTCCTCCGGCTCTGCTGGAGAGGAGCAAGCACTTAAACAAAGCACCAGTAACTGCTGCATTCGGTCATCGTCATACAGAAGCGCTACCTAGTGGGAGAGAATTAAGCAGTATCAAAGGCATTAGACCAGTGGTTTTCAACCTTCTTCATGCAGCGACGCATTTTGCAACCCAATATAACCTAACTACCCCCTTCCGATAATTTCCAGTCAGGCATATGAAATTACGTGCGATATCACTGTGTTGAACGAAGACTCATTTTTTAAATTCATGCACATGGCAGCATCAGTGAGAGAGACCAGTGCCGTATACAAATCACTCCACAGCACAACTCATTGAATACTAGAATAACTCCCAAGTTAGCTACTACATTTCAGATATCTACTTCACGAACAGCACATTCTTACGTCACAAAGTTATTTATGAACTGGCAAACGCATCAGTACTGTAATGGTCGTAATCACACAATTTTGAATGAAAAAGTAAGACTGTCATTTTTGCCAGGTGATCCTATTATTTTGGCTACGACAAAAAGTGGTTCCATATACGAAATATAAAATTTAGAAGAAATTATGAATATGTTTATCAGAAACTCCCGCGACCCCAGAAAAATGTCAAACGACCCCAGGTTGAAAACCACTGCATTAAACAATTGAGCAGAAAAAAGTTAGAAAGAAATGTATACCATTGAGCAAAAGCTTGCAAATTGTTTCCAATCAAGGCATCAAATATCGTGACGAAATCAACATCTTAATATGGGCGAACAATTAACTTTCCTTGGGATGCAGTGCAAAATACAATGTTCTTTCTTGTATAGGCAACGGGCAGGCGTTAACCAGACCGTATGAGACAGTGGCGCAGACTTCAAGGAAATCCACAAGACGCTTGTCCCACAGACAGATATTTCAAAGAGTTCAGTTATGCTCATAATGCACCAGGAACTTCACCTGTTTCCGTACAAGATGTATTTGGTCCAAAAGTTGCAGGCATGCGTTGGCATGCAATTGACACGAAAGAGAGTATTTTAACCGCAGTCGAACACTCAGCAAAGGTGAATCTGAGTTTGTTTGCTTTACATTCACAACAAAGTGATTTCGCATATCATTGGAGGTCCTTGTAAACCTTCAGTAAGGCATGATGTAATAGCCCAAGGTAATGGACTTGTTCGGTGAACTTGACACGCCAGTCAGAGAAACATTTGGTGTATCAAACTGTTTGTACTTGTTGGAAGGAAAAACTATACCGACTGACTTATTACTGTTGAAAACAATTTCACATTCAGCAGTATAATTACATGAAATATTCAGAAAGTGTTTAACACCACTGAATTAGCCACTCTAAGAATGTGCCACAATATTATTTTTGAGCTCAAGAAAGATTTTAAAGTTATACTGAATTTTTGTCACATGCTACTTAAAAATCCTTTTGCTAAACGAGCCTTTTTCTGGTATCCGGACGTGGGATGTGTGACATTTTGCTTACAGACTTTGGGGGGTTTGCTAAGGTTCAGAAGGCAGTTGCACTAAGGATAGGCGCTGAAATTTACTCCAAGGAGGGATTCGAACAGATAGTAATCTCTTGGTATTCATCGTGCATGGGTGACTTACGGGTGAAATGTAAACAAGCGAAACCTGTCGCTTATGAAATACTCTGCGACACTGGGTTGAATTCGTGAGTTCCAACAACGCACATCAGATATCGCAAAACGCAACCGCGATCCTCAGCGCCAAGGGTGATTCGCATGAAACAGCGGAAATTGTAGCGCTTGCTTTGGTGCGGTCTGCAAATGGGCGCTTGCACAAGGGCGCTCTCGCCGTAATTTGATGACCTACATTCATTGAAAATTCATTCATTTTTTTTAAAGCTATATCGATGAGCCTCGAGGCTGCGTTTAAATTGTAGCTGCACTTTAGTGTTTTACATTTGACAGTGGATCATTTACAGAAAGTCACAGTTAATACCGGAGTAAAACGTAAAAACTATTGTTTTATTGGCTTTGCTAAAACAAGCAATTCCACGATTGCATTCCAACTTTCCATAAATGCAGTGATCTAAACTTGGAGTTTAAATGTTAAATCAAATTGAATCGATTAGAAAGGTTTAAAAAAAATGGAATAATACTGTAATAGCAACATCAAAAAATTGTTTACGAAGTGAAAATGTCCCTAGACCAGGGGTTTCCCACCTGGGGTACAGGAACCCCTAGGGGTACATTTGCCAATGTGAAGTTATTTCCAAATATTTATACGTATATCAGTTAACATTATTTTTAAATATCGTTATGATTACAGTATTGTTAAATATATTAACTTTTCGACATAAAAACGGAGTCTACCTTTATAGTTCTAAAAATATAAACGTTCCATTAAAAATTCAGTGAATTTTTTGTTTTACTAAGACTTTTTGTCGTAAGGTAGTTTAAAGGTACATGCTCACCTGTCAAAATACTGAAGGGGTACATGGTCAGAGAAAGGTTGAGAACCCATGCTCTATCTAGACAATCTAGACTTATGTTCAGTATCCTTTTTGGCTATACAGTGCAGTACGAGAAGATTAGTAGAAACTAAGAAATAAAAAACACGCTGTTGATTTAAAACAAGAATGCGTATGCAACAAAAAATGGCAGAAGATTTTCTCACAACTTAAATTTTATGTGACAATAAACGTGACGAATGCTAATGCTTAGTATTTGCTGGTAGCATGTGTTTCAAAACGTTCAAAGTGCACTATTTTGAAAGCTCAGAAAGCACTTTGATTATGCCAATGAGGTTCACGACGTGTTTTGTTTTGATCTTGTTACACATAGGACTAGGAGTTGCTTCGTTTAGGCAGTTAGTAAGCAATGGTAAATACAACAATGTTGCGAGTAAGCTCGGTAATGCTTTTCGTCACAAACGTAGATCATGAGATCATGTTACCTCTACATTATAGCCCCGATTGAAACAGGGTTCCTATGAACAGTGATTTCGATGACGCAAGGTTTGCAAGGTATTTCTGCAATAACTAAATTGCTAACATTCAGAGTGCATTACGTTGTAACAAAACGTAGGCCTCAACAATGTCAAGCATCTCATACCAAAGAGACCAAAGCTACAACCATGCAGCACCTTATAGCTGATTCATTATTATTTCCATTTCATTTTCAGGTGCACATTGCCATGCTAGCTGCGCTTGTGCAACACACGTCAGTAACCTCTTCTGACTTGGTCTGCCAAGTCGCTTTAAACCTATAAAAAGTGGACAGTTTACTTTCAATTCAAATGAATTGGTATTTTCGGGACCATAAGGCGCACCGGCTTATAAGGCGCATTAAATGAAGCAACACTTGGATAAGCCAAACTGTATTCAACTCTCACAATAGCTCCCGAGTGCCGAAGTCGCACGAGTGAATGGGTCGCTACTGGGAGTTCAATCTGTCATTACATACGAGGGAGTTTAATCTGTCACACATGCCTAATTCGCTAGACACGAATAGAATAAAATAAAAGTTGTGCGCGTGTTTGATTTGGTGTGCAACAATGTATTCTGGAGCACCGTAGAGTAATATGATCTGTGGTACGTGCTAGCTACTCTCGGACGTTGTTCATTGCAATTGTTGTTAGTTTATTACGCAACACGATGGTCTGTTTACAAAAAAATCGTACTTAGCAATTATATAAATAGTACCGTTTGCCGCATGAAATTGGTACAAGATGAGAAAGCACAACCAGATTCTTACATTCGGCGCACCGCATTATAAGGCGCACTTTCGATTTTTGAGAAAATTGAAGGATTTTAAGTGCGCCTTATGGTCCGAAAAATACGGTGCTGGTTTGTGAACTGCTACAAATACCATGCTGGCACCAAAGGATCCAGAAAGTTTCATTTATCTGATAAATTAAACCAGTCTCTGGACCAGCAGCTCGCACTTTGGCTTAAAACATCAAATGAAAGTTCCCTAACATTTTTGTCTTGTTTACTCATTGTTACTTTTTAGAATCAAAATTTACCACCAACCAAGTTTTTACTTCTTCGCTTCTACGAATGCATATAATGAGTCAAGGGATAAGAAAGGTCTCGTGTAAAGGTTCAATCTGGAAGCCTGGAATTAAATTGTGTGGAGTCAAATACACAAAGAAGTCTACAGGAAATGGATGTGCACAGCGATGCTCGTTTCTTCTTTTATTGATAACGTCGATTTTAGCAACATGAATAATGCAGCACGCACGTAGTGCTGAAGTAAAATCACTAGCCTACTCGTGTAGTGTAGAGATGAGTAGAAAAAGCAAAAAGTTAACATTAGCCATAAATCTGAATCATAATCGAGTGGTTCACACCCAATTTTTAATGAAACTAAACATACGCATTTGCATTTGCTGTAACGCATGATTCAGGGACTTCGCCCCCACTGTAAGTCAAATTTGCCTTGGAAAAAAAATTACCCCGTTTGAAAAACCCTGCAGCAAATTGGAGTGCAGAGAGAAAGTTTGGTACACAAAGAACCGTGAAGTGTGACACGCAAGGACGGCAGCGTTCACGAAAAATATAGTCCAACTCCCGCGAAACGAGCGCATGAAAATTTTTTAGTCCTGTGCTGTCTCACTTTTGTGCAACAGCCGTGAACCACGTTGTATTTATTACCTGCCTGACGGTGATGGTGCTTTGTGTCTGCAGACATTACACATTGGTCTACAACTGTCGATCAATATTGTATAGGATAACAATTTTCGTGGAAAAGACTCATTTGTTGACGTTGTCGGTTAAATTCTGTGCTCACAGGGACGAGGGAAGTTAGTAGGTTTGCAAGAAATCGGACTAAACGCCGTGAACCTCGTGATGGACCACCACAGCATTCTTGATGTGAGATCTATAATATCAACAGCTATTTTGACATTAGTCAACCTTCGCTTGTCCGTTTCAGTTTGTCTGCGTCTAAGAACATGGGCTCAAGTTCTTCGGGAGAGGTAAGTGTAATGTTAATCAGCTATATTTCCCAAGTTACGGTATCGTACTTATTTTACTACCAATATATTTCAACGGCAGTGTCAAATCTATGTTCAGGACTGCTTTTGACTGAAAGTGAATGTCCTAATGCACTAGATGCTGGTTTCAACAAATCAATAGGACAATCCGACGAATTGTGGATACAAACTCTGCATTTTCGCATTTGCTACTGCTTCTAGGCGACACAAGGCAAATTTATTTAAACAAGCATGAAGTTTTGATGATTTATTTCTTGAACTAAACAACATTAAAGCTGGGTGTCATATGGCTAAAATCTAATTGAACGAGTTGATGTTTGCTGATGATATTTGTGTGTTTTGACCAAGTGTATGTGGGTTGCAAAGTATACTAGATGTGTGTCAGGCTTATGCAGAATCTCATGAAATTATTTTCAACTGCAGCAAAACTGTTTGTATGACGTTTAAAGCTAAGACGGCAAAAAGCACGGTCATCCCGTTGCTGACACTGGGTGTACCAAGAGTAAAATATGTTAGCCACTACAAAGATTTGGGGATTGTACGAGATATTGAGCTTTCAGATGACAAAGATATTCAGACACAACTGCGATATCAAACGCTTCTTTTTCCCGATGTTCGAACGCAGTGAAGAATGTACTTTTTCATTTCTTCTGTACGCCCATGTATGCATCACAATTATGGTATGATTTCAGGAAGGCATACTTCCACAGATTGTTTGGGGCTTAAAACTTTGGTTGCAGGGCTCTGTACAACATGCCATGGCGAGCGAGTGTTAATAGTCATCAGGTTCAATATAACATTCCTACCTTTGAGGCTTTGCTGAGATAAAATGTGTACCTCTTTCTCGAAAGATGCAGAGAGTCTAACAACGCATGGCTGCGCCCTTTGATTCAGTCAGATTGTTTATATTCGTACTTATTCTTTTGACAATGCAACCGCATTTTACTTTGTGACTGAATGCCCGGGCGTTCTGGTGTTAGTTTGAGGGCGTGTGTACTCTCAAGGCCACAACGCATTCGTGCTTCACTTGGCATTGGCCAGGGTTGGACTCTATTTCTTAAAATGTGATTTTCGTGACCTACTCTGGATGGAGTGTTGTACCAATTATTACGAGTTATCGAACAACTATGTTGAGAAAGTGTCTGTAATGTAATGTTGTACGAAGTGTTACAAGTTAGCTAACAAGTGTCTGTAATCCTGTAGTCCTACCACCAACGCCGTTTCAAAACGTTCTCTGTCTATTATTATCCATCCGTGTTGTGCAGATAGTGTGTGCTTGTGCTCTGTGAGCTTCGTGTTTGGTTCAGAGATTAAAATAAAAAATAAATAACAGTGACTATTATTTTCAAAATTCATTATATGCTTATTAGTAAATATATTTTTTTTATTTTCCTTAGCCTTTTCATTATAAAACATTTTAGGGGCATGGGCGTCGGAGGTAAGGGCAAGGCCCCCCAGGATTTTGAAATTTGACATTTTCCCACCATTTTTTTGCAAAAAATTTTGTTTTCTTAATTTAGAGTGGTGAAAAGGCAATTTTGCCACTTTTGCCCCCCCTGCAAACATATTTTGGACCAACCCCTAGACATAAGTGAAGGAGCAGGCAGATTTTTGGGCGTGCGAAGGATTTTTGCCCGAAGACCCCAAACTTGCCCGAAAAGCTTTGTGTGACTTTTGCCAACAAATATTTTCCCATCAAGAACCCTTTTTGGTGAGACCTCCAAAAAAGGATTCATGTGTTTTTCTGCAAACGTTGGCACCATTTTTTGAAGTCAAACAATGTTAGGTGCCATTTTTGCCCGGATTTTCAGGGATTTTGCTCGGATCTCAACAAATCAAAATTTTTGTGGGTGCGCTTGCACCCCCTGCACCCCCGCCTCCTACACCACTGCCCCTGGAAAATCCACTTTTGGCCCTTGTCTGGAAAAAAAAACTTCCGGAGCCCATGTTTAGGGGTACATGCTCATCTACCGAAATGCTGAAGGGGTACATGGCCAGAGAAAGTTTGGGAACCCCTGGGCTAAGCGTACTACCTTCTTCATCAAACGTCATAAAGATTAAATTTCAATATCATCAGCAATGGAACTCTAGCACGATAGCAGCGACTACAAGCAAAGCATTTCGAGGCGTGCGGTTTTAAAGTTGTAGGCCTAGTCACGAATAAACCAGGCTCAGTGTTTTTTTTATTTTACCATGGAGAACAAGCGTCAATTTTTTGAAGAATATTTAAAATTTGGCTTTACCCCAGTCAATAATGGCAGTGAGGCGACAGTGTTCTTTGTGCAACGTTGTCGTCAATGCTGAATCAATGAAGCCATAACAATTGAAACCCCATTAGTGGACCAATCATTCGCAACACGAGAGAAGTGATTTACAATTTTCAGACATCATGAGCCCGGTCTGAAACATCAGAGGTTTAATTTCATAGGAAGTTTTTACCACGAAAATGCAGCTCTCCCACAACCATGTGATGTTGCAGTGGAAGTTACGAAAGAAAAATCATTGGACGTTTCACTGGAAACAGTGAAACAAAAACAACCTCATACAAATGGAGAAATGCTCGCGCAATCTTGTTTGTTAAAATCTTTAAAATTACTCCTTGGGGAGTTTATTGAGGCGAAAATGAGACAAATCTCCTTTTCCAACACCACTATTCAGAGACGCATGTCAGATATGTCCGAAGATGAGAACCAAGTGCAGGTTTTCTTGGAAAATGTTAGGTACTCGGTATGGACCTGTAGGAACCCGAAAAATTTCATACTATTGATTGCAGTATCCGTTCAGATATTTCCCTTGATAAATTTATCTGATTCTATGGACCCGAAACGGGTCTCTAAAACACCTTAAAAAAGCCTGACCAAGTGATAAATGAACTTAAAATACCTCCGACATATTGCTTTTAAGTGGGCGGCGAATCAACGGATGTTGGTGCATATGTCCAATTTCTTATTTTAGTGAGGTAGGCTACATTCATTTAGGTGATATCAAGTGAGAATTCCCATTTTGCAGTGAGCTGGACACCGCAAACACAAGTGCGGATATGATGAACAGAAACAATTTATTGAGTCAGCAAAGCTGCAATGGTCCGATATTGTTGACGTTTGTACTGTCGGAGCGAACACCTAGCAGGCTGGGAGCACGTTTGAGCTTTCAAAATGAAAAAGCAAAAAACGAAAGAACTTTCGAATTTATTGATGAAGCAAAGGTACACACTATTTTATTCACTGATTGGCACTTGCTGGCACAACTTTACCTGCCCATTTATAAAATATACTTGATTCGACATAAAAAACGTCATTTAAATCAAAAAGCCTTAACACACGCCAATAAAGATATGTGCAAAGAGATGGATTCAAAACACCAAGCTTTGCTATATCTCACTGCTTTGCTGAACCGCGTTTTTGAGATGATAGATGAGATTTAGTATTCTGTGAAATCGAAAGAAACGAATTTTTGTCTTGATGAGTTGTCGATTAGAACTCTTACTTACTTTGACAGACATTTTTGAAAAATAAAGTAACTTAAATATAATGCTGCAAGAAAAGGGCACAAAAATTATCCAGTTTTAAGACAACCAGAGGGCATTTGTCTCGAAGTGGCAGTACTGGCGTCAAAAAGTACTCCAAGGAAACATTGCGATGTTTGAAAGTTTGTCCAGCTGCTGTTGACGACGTTGAAAAACGCGACGGGGATTAGAAGATTTCTATTGTAGAGCACCTTCAATCGCTTGAAACAGAGTTTCAACGATATACTTTCATGAGTTAGAAGAAAAGGAAGTAGTACTTGCAAGAAAGCCACTCTCCACGTTCTTGGATGCAGCTGATATTTCTGATAAAATACATGATCAATTTCTCGATCTTCGGAAGTATTCATCCGCGCGTGATTATTTTCAGAAAAAGTCGCTTGCTCAGTTTTAGTGTATTTTGTATCAGTTGTACCCAGTGGCGTAACCAGAGGCTTGATTCAGGGGCCAAAACTTAGCTGAAAGTGGCCCACTGGCCACTGTAGGGGGACCACTAGCCAACACTCAGAAAAAAACTTGAGAAATACTGGTGAATCCGGATGTGGGTGTCTATTAAAACCTAAATCACTGAAAAATACTCCGAAAAACGCAAAAAAGCATTAACCTATTGAAAACCAAAAGAATACAAAAACCGAAATATAAGCTAAGTGGGGGTCCGGTTTTTACATTTAGCTTGCCAGAGAGGGAGGCGATTCGCCCCTCTGCCTTTCCGTCAGTTACGCCACTAGTTATATCCACAATTAACTTGAACAAGCTTTTCGAATATTGATGCCATTTGCTGCAAGATACCTTGCGAATGTATTATTTCTGCTCTTATTCGTATCAAGACGAAGGCACGAAACAAAATAAAGCCGTTGATGATATGAAACTTGCTTTGTCGGATACTCAAACACGAATTTCGAACATGGCTATGGCACTGCAAGGTAATCCGTCACATTATACGAACAGCTGATAGGGATTAAATTATATAAAATGCAATGTTACTAAACATGTTGCCTATAGCTATGCATTCAGAAAATGGTAGATGTAGGGTAGCATGACGTATAAAATCATTAAAGGGGTCACGAACCAAAAAGATTGGGAACCACTACTTTATAAAGGTAGGAGTAAATACGCTTAGCATCAAACCAGTGAATAAAGTTGATCGGAGGCCGCGTATTTCACTAGATCGTCTTTGTGTTAGTAGAAAACACGAATATTCCAACTTTTTCCAATGACCGGGACCTCACCCATAGCGCCTATCCATGGTCCTGCTGTGTACATTAAACGACAAAAAGTATCGGAGCTTGGACATTGGAAATAAACAACAGAAACTCGAGCGAAAGAAGTACAGTTTGTAAGATCAACTACATTTACGTGCTAAAATTTTCCAAAAAGAGAGAGAAAAGATTTAAGGGCAGACGGTTGATACGGTAAGAAAAATTAGGCTTTGCTTCAAATCACACGTGTAACTCTAACAGTGTTTCTAACAAATTTATTGTTTTATGCAAACTAGCTACAAAAACGCTGAATTTGACATCCCTCTCAGGTAACCAAGAAAAACTAAAAATATCGGTATCATATACCACAATGATTAAAAATTATTCCAAAGGTTTTAGGAGCACAGGTGCGTTTATCAACAGCTCACCAATTATTCTCAAGCTCATTTGACCCGAAAACCAAACTTGTATTTCGAAATATATATTTTTTCGTAAACAAACATATTTTCTCTCGAAAAATGTGGAAGGTACGCGCAATTGGGACGCCAAAAGGCAGGAAAAATGCAGAAATTCTGCCAGTATCCTTTTTTGGCGGTCGGTTGAAGATCAAAATTGTATTCTGCTCGAAGCTTGTGGTTCTTACCAAGGTTGCGGAGTCGGAGGTTTTTGGGTGGAGTCGGAGTCGGATTCCTAACAACACTGGGAGCCGGAGTCGGATTTTTTTGTCCGACTCCGACTCCGGTTGACCAATTGGATCATTTTTTACATCACACTCCTAAATTGGAAATTCCTATTGAAATGGTACCGCTTCTTTTGAAACTTTTGTTGAAACAGAGATTTCTGGCTGTGCACCACAATTTCCATTGATTTTAACAGCATAATTTCATTCGCTTTATGTTAAGGGGGCGGAGTCGGAAATTTTGGAAAGGTCGAACTCAGAGTCGGAATTTTGGAAAGTTGGAGTCGGGAGTCGGATTCGGATATTTTACCTCCGACTCCGCAACCCTGGTTCTTACATGCAAAAGAAGTAAGTTTTGAGACATGAAAATGTGTCATTTTTCAATATTATTCTGTACGGTTTATCTCCACAAGGTTCCTCTAGAGTAAAATGGCAAAATTCCTTTTACAGTTAAAGTACGAACAACCGAGGTTAACCGTGAGTCACGCCCGTCGACTCTACTTGGCTTAATAACGATTTCACTCATGGGACGCAATAACGAAGCTTGCTCTTCCATCAAAATATCAAACTTGTTTTTGCAAAAATGCCATTGGAGACCTCACACGTACCTTTTGTTTTCACCCGACAGGCATCCACTGCCATTTCGGCAGCAGCAACCTCCCCTTTACTCAAAAAATACAAAACCGACGCGTATTTCGATAGGACTGCTTGACAGAGAGCTTAAAAATTCAGCTACTATAGGAATTAGCTCAATAAGTGTATTGTAAGTCGTTTTAAAAAAATTGTTGAACACAGCATTGCGCTTATTGTCATAAGAAACCAGAACAGGGGTTTGCCAGTGTTTTGTAGAAAATTTTCTGTAAGCTGTTCTTCCAAGGAAGGTTAGCACCCCTCCATGTCTCTTCCTGTGGGGGACCATGGCTGCTTTTGGCTTTTCTCGAAAATTGTAATGAAGTGCGAGTCAACTTGGGTTAATTCTCGACATCACGATGTCTTCTTTTAAGTTTCTCCCGAGTTTCATTCTGATGGGAAGCAACTCCTTGATGTCTGCAAATATTCGTGGAGATCTTTTTTCAATATTTTAATTTGTTCCCACTGCTATCAAAGAGCTTGTTTTTTTGAGTAAAATTGCAAAAAATGCTTGTACAGGTCCACAGCTTTCTGAGTCCATCAACGGGGTGCTCGACTGGAAAGCCTGGCTGATAGGCTTTTCCAGGTTTCAAGACATTTTGACCTCTATTTGAGCAAAAGTATTTACTTTTGCCCTGATACTGTAAAGCCAAATCGATATTCAGTTGCACACGTATGCGCCGTCCCCGCTTGTCTCGAAATTAATATCAGGTCATCCTTCGTGGGTATAATGCGCAAATATTTTTTCTTTACAAATTGCCATATATTTTTTTGCATTTGCGCATATATCATCCAAGGTGTTGGAGCATATCGGAAAAACATTCAATGTACGTTCAGGCTGAGACAATTGTTATTAAATAGAGAAGGCAAGTCGTGGTTTGGAAACATTTTAGGTGGAGCTTCGCTGCCGAAACCAGGTATGAAATCTGGCCCTGCAACATAAAACATGCTCGAACTGTTGGGTGTTGCGTTATTCCTAAAAGAGTCTTTATTTACAGTAAGCTTACTTCAAATTCAGCTAGTACCGAAGGAGAACATGTCAACAAGCTGAAAAGAACACTTACTGATTCATGTGAGTGTGGACAGTTTACATTTGACTTGTTTCAACTGTATGAAAAAGTATGCAATTTAAGATTCTTAAAGGTTTCCGTTTGGATATAGCATGTTGACACATACGGAATACAGTTCAAACTTTGTCACAATGAGAATGCTTGAATGTGCACTATCGAACAAACCTGCCAAAAATAATTTTAAAATTTGTTACAAACACTTTTACATAAAAGATGAATGAAAAGAGCGCAGCTTTTTTAAAGCTATCAGTGTTATTGCATCTGCGTTTGGTGCCTATCATGATCTTACTTCACACAGTAGTGTTGCTCTTTAGAAAAAAACGCCAAGTATCACAAGGCATAGATTTACAATTACCGGTGCTTTGTCAAGACAGTATCGAAAACAATCGGTGTTGTATGATTAAACAATTGGCGTTGCATGATAAAACAGTTGGTGTTATGTGATAAAACAATTGGTGTTGTACGATAAACTTCGTGGCGTTTTCGGGATGGGGTGGTAGTTTAACCAGACCCGTGATTTCATGCGTTTTCGCACTTGAACGATGTTTTTTTTCAGATGTCCTGAAAGATGAAACGGCGCACACCGCTGTAGTCATGTACTTCATCTGTGTACTTATGCTGACATGCATGTGTTTCCGGTGTCTCATTTTCATCGCTTTGGCTGCCACTGGCGGAGTTGCCGGTCAGAGAGCGTGTGACGTTTTATCACAGCTGCTAACAGTTTTCTACACTGTTGGGTGAGATTTTTCTGCATTTTTCTTTTATTTTTGACTGTCCTCGTTTGACCAAATAATTGCTCGATCCCTCGAACACAGCGAGATTTGGTAAGGCTGTATCATTGCGACCCAGTCTGCAGCATCTTTTAGGTACCGCATTGAAAATTCTACCTTTCCGCGCAGTCACGATTTGGCTTTCAGGGGAAAAGTATCACTTGCCTGCATCTCTTCCTCCCCGAAAACGTGAAGTAAGAACTGAAGATTGTTTTGCAAAAAATTCAGACGGTGTCTTGTATGTTGACAAGCTTTCTTCGCAACAATCCTCGGTCACACTGTGCGAAGTAACGTTAGGTGGGGGGGTAACAAACAGTTGCCTATACGTGATTTGGACAAAATAGGTAAAAAGGGTTCGAAGCGAATTTGTAAAGATAATTGTTAATAATTGTGAACTGAAAAACAAAATAATCGCAACACAAGAAGAGTCTTTGCAATTTACGTGGAATAATAGGACAAAAAAAGAATTTTTTCACCACAAAAAACGTTTACTGTTGGCAAAAAATAACAATATACACTTTGCTTGTATGAGCTATAGCGTCTCTGTAAATATCAGTGATGCAGTCGGGACTGCAACCTCCGAGACCGAGATTTGGTTAAAATTACGAGACCGAGACTCCATCAATAAGTCCGAGACCTGAACGCTCGAGACCCGGACACGAGACTTAAAAATTTTTCGGCTTCGTCCAAACTTTTCACATACTTATCCAAAAAGTCATCCGCACTTGTAAATTTCAACTTCGTCGAATTTCACTTCATTTGCCAACTTCCTTTAACTTATCGTTTACCAAACATCAGACTAACAGCGAAGAGGTCGACCTTCGCGACCGAAACAATGAAGGGACAAAGACTTACCAAAATGATCCTCGAGGCTCCATCACCGGTAGAAGTTACATATTTTAGGCACATCCACATAGTTTTTCAAAAGAGTAATAGTGAAAAGTGTTTGCTTTCTCAACGTTTTTCACGGAAAAACAATCTTATGAAATACTTCCCGGTCAATTCGTTAGACTGAAAACATTGTGTGTGTGTGTGTGTGTTTTATCAGCTGAATCGCTCCAATAAACACTTTGGCACCATACTGCCAAAAATAAAATAAGATTTTATGGTTTTTTTCGTGATTCTTGTAAACAACATTGAAAATCTGACAAAAAGTTGTTGAGTGTGTGGCGATTCTGCTGGTTGCAAACACAGGAAGAAGATGAATCGAAAATGCAAGAAAGATATTGTTTGTGAGCGCAAGACAGAAAAATGATGTTAAAAGTACCACGCAACACGAGGTTTTCAGCATTAAATGCTCATAAGTGTGTCAACTTTTACCACCATTTACCGCGTACAAGTGTGTCAGAACGATGCTGTTCAAAAAGTAGCACCCGGCCAGAGTTGGCAGCCCCATCCATACGGTCTTGATAGATGCAGTTTTCAGTTTGTATCATGTAGCGTTACAGAAAAAAGATATATGAGTGATGCGATGGAATCAGATTGAAATGGCTTTATCTGTTTATCGCAAGGAACCCTTACTGCGAAGATGTCTCGTAGCGTGTAGGGTAGAGTTTCGTTTCGCTTGCCAGATGCTGCCTAAGCCTTTCCAGAAAATCATCGCAAAAGATGACTACACAGTGTGTACACCTTGCAATCATCGAATAATTGACCTGGCGTGTTATGAGCAAGGCAACCAGATGTTTGTCTTTATCTGCTTAATAATTTTCAAATGGAAATTCTCTGAAAACCGTCAATCCAACTCCTATTCAAACCTCTCGCTTAGTACATTATGCATAAATTCTCTAATATGAGGGAAAACACAAAATTATTATCTTGATAATTCAAAACATAAATAAATACATAAAGTAATTCCTTCCAAGTGTGAAAACAAACAATTTTAAATTTTCAGCGCATTTATCTAATAAACTTCAAAGTATAGAATAAAAAACTTACAAGCTTAAAAAGATAACGTTTGTCCTCTTCATAGTATCCAAAACAAAAAACTGGTCTTGTGACATGAAAATCTTAACATTCTTAGCTTTCGCCAAAAAGTTGATAATGACGAGAAAAAGTCACAGCTTCGGTGAATCTCGCGTTAATTCAAGCGCACGTTAGAAAGCAATGCATATGATTGCGATCAGCTTCAGTATTATAAATGTTCTGAATAAATCAANTATATAGCTTCCAATTAGTGCACTGGACAAGCAGTTGAGAAAAAAAAAGTCAAGACCAGAGTAAAAAAGTTAAAGGAGACACTTCTTCGATTCTGCACAGCGTGTAAAAAGTGTGCAAAATATTGGCGAGTATTCTGCAGTTAATTTTTTCAAGTACTGTTTCACTCGCCAAAAAGTTAATGAAAAGTTTGGTCAAGCGTTTGGGAGGGGCATACAAATACCGCGCCGAACCAGGATACAAATACCACGCCGAACCAGGATACAAATACCACGCCGAACCAGGATACAAATACCACGCCGAACCAGGATACAAATACCACGCCGAACCAGGAAAAGGCAGGATCATCACAACATTGCTGTTTTCGGATATTTTTGGCTGATTTCTTGTGCTGGTTCTAGCTGGTTTCAGGTATTTTCATATTTTCTGGTTTCAACTGAGTCCGACTAATTATTAAGAGAAAAAAATACGACTGGCCACATGGACAAAAATATTACAAGCGTTTTTAATTTTAAATTTTCACCTATTTGATGTTGAAAAACTGTGCAAGATTTCAGGAACCTGCGTAAAACTTGCGTGTTTCTTTCTTTGCACTTTGGGCTGAACCATTTGCCAAATTTGAATGTAAGGCTTGATTAAAAATTCAATATCTCTTTTGCTTGATCTGTGTTTGGTGTTTTTTCATCTTGAGGACAGGTTGTAATGAATAATTATTCGCAATCAGTATTGTAGTCGAGACGGTAACAACCGAGACCGAGATTTGGTTAAAATTTTGTCAAAAAGTTCAAGACCGAGACTAACAATTTTTCGGCTTCGCTAAAATTTTTCATAGGTTTGTCAGAAAGAAGCAATCCACACTTCGAGACTTCAATTTCAATCATTTTTCCAATTTTTCAATACTTTTTGTTTGCTAAGGATTAAGTTAACAACAGACAGGTTGAATTTTTGGAGCATTTCAGAGACATTTGTTAAGGCAATCAAATTTTGTGATACAGGACTCGAGACAGAATCCTGAATCCTTCCAGATCGAGATTCACACAAATTGGTTTTGACACCGAGACCAAGTCTCCAGGGTACACCACCCTTCCCACCAATAACATTGTTTGGCCCAGATTGAAACAGCAGAATCATTTCGGTTCGGACTTTCGTATTTGAAAACGTACCTTATTTTGCTGATTGTATGCCGCAGGTTACATTGTTTAATTGTTTATTTTTCATCATTTCATGCGGCTTTCAAGCAAGGGCGTTTTACATTTTTTACTGACGTTTTATCTGATGCACTGACTTGCCTTTGGTACACTTTATCTGGCAAACTTTGTGACAGAATAAGTCAATATATCCAAGTGGGTTGTTAGATCGACTGTGCCTGCACGTGGGCACGACCGACATAAATCTGTGCACAGTTTCATATTGTTTGCTGTTTGAGGATATCGCTGCAGCAGGATAATCACAGAGGCCAAGGCCATTTTCATGCATGATGCTGTCCGAACTCGACAGCATTAAAATCTAGAAATGTTATCTGTTGTGGGTACATTTAGTGAAACGTCTTTGAAACATTTGAATAACTATTTAGCATTTAACAAGCCCAAGCTGATATGGGGAGCTTTGAAAAAGAATAAAGCGTTTTTTTCTAAAAATTACAACCAAAAATATAGTATTCCTAACCATTTAAAAACCAGCAGATTAGAGTCAATATTCTCGAAACAAAAGCTCTTTATCAGTGATCTAAAAGGAGCACCGTGAAACTCAAACGCGAAGTGCCACTGCACACTTCAACTCATGAAAAACAACTGCACAAAACACGTGAAGTCGTTTGTGTCCAACGGATCAAACGCTTCAAAATATATTGTGTTTTTTACATGCAGAGGCAAGGCAATTGGCAAATTTGTCTATGGGAAAACAAAACTGACAGTAACTATTCACGCTTTTTGTGCGAATATTAGTTGTAATGATGTTTTATCAAGACCAGTAAAAACGTTTTGCAGTTACATTTTCCCGTACAAGTTGTTTTGGCACCGACAACGGTTCTTCTACTTCAAGCTTCAATTGTACTCAAGACTAATTCGGTGGTGGAGCTGGTCAGTTGCGCTGTTCACGAGTTGCTTTGTGCTGGTAGGCATCTCTATTACTGCTTTTATTTGAATAGTAAAGATTCGTAGTTTAAACCTTGAGAATTTTTCCTTAGACTAAAAAAATATGTAATCAGTGAGTCACCGTTGCATCAGTTGATTTACAGGGACTTCGTCATATGCAATTTTCTAAAATTATTGGCTGGAACCCTAACATCCAGTTTTTGTCACGTTTATACTAACGTCGGGTGTGCATGACCTGGTTTTCAAAAATAAAAAAAATATACTTTCTTTCAACTGCAGTTCATCATACACTGAAAATATAAGCCTCACTGAGCAGTTTGAGCATTAACGAAGTTACTTTACTCAAATATCATACGATTTTTGATGAAAAGTAAGCAGGCTAAATGTAGCGAAGGTGTCATATATGCCTGAATTGAATTACTCATAAAAAAAAAATTATGGGCGTGAACAACTTCTTTTGAATGCTGCTAACAAGACCGTAGAAGCATGCGCTGAGTGAGTTTCAGCCACCTGGCGCTCTACCCCCATAAACCATGTTCTGCGAGTTCTGCGAGACAGTAAATCCTCATCTATTATGAGCAAAAGACATCGAGCCTGATCTAGACCCTCTCTTCATCTCCAAACAGTGGGGGAGGATATACTTTCTGTGAGATTCGCATGAAAATCTTTGGCAGGCCGTAGTTTGCTCTGTTCTACAGCCTTTAAAATAGCCATGCAGAAAAACAAACATGTAGATTACGACTTGCATGTTTCCTAACTTAGCTTTTTTTCACGAATTTTGTATTTTCTTTATTGATTTGATTTTAATTGATTCACATCTGTTTCCTATTTCGCAGTTTCAAACAATGATATACATGCCAACATGGAGGTATGGGATCCAAAACTTTCCTGGAAAGCAGGGCTGTATTCTTCAGTCTTACAATCACTCCTTCAACGTGACTTTGACGGAATGGTATTTGCCATACAAGTTCGGCTTGGTTGGAGCAATCATCTTGTTAGCATTTAGCCTTGGACTTTACGCTGTCCTCTTGTACAGAAGTCTAATAGCTCCCGGTAGGAAGACTGCTACCGCTTTGTATCTTGTAGGTGCGGACCGGAAAGTAAAAATAATCTGCAATTCGCGCGCAGGTGTTCGCGGAGGCAACGTGGCATACATTTGCTGCGTTTTCCAACTAGTTATTTTCTCTAACTTCAACAATAGTCTTTTTCCAATTCGGCGTCTTCTAGTATTGCAATGTATTATGGCGGTTAATGCTTTTACGTTTCGTGGTTCTGATTTTCTGGGATGATAAATAGAGCTGCTTCGTGTTAAAACAAACGTACTACAAATTACTTAAGCATGCTATTCATAGTCTGGCATTTCGAGAAATGCCGCAACAGGGAGGGCCACGTGAAGGCATCTGTCTTGCTCATCAAAATTGCTAATTGTTCCAGAACAGTGGCTCTTAACGTTTTTAAGCCTGAGTTCCCTAATCAGGTCGAACAAAATGTTTGACAATACACGACACAGCTGAAAAATTTGGGCCCAACTTGGGCATGCTTATCTAATTTGGGGCTTCACCGCAGGAAATTATTTCTGTTTCGCGATGGCGCTCTTGAACCCTGACGATCGCGTTATAATGAAGTTTCACTGTAAAGCACATCTCTTATTCTGAAATGAAATGCTCAATATCCCCAAAATCTACAACCTGAGGGGTATTGAGGCAAACTACAAGATCCCCTCTAGAATGTCGTGAAATTCCAATCATCATCACTAAAAATCCGAATTTTTTTCAAAACAACTTCTTGCATACATGTACTACAACCGCCAATACGTGTTTGATGTCCAAAGGCAATTAAATCCAAAATGTCATGAATACACTGAGACGAGTGCCGTTGACAGAGCCCTTGTTTTGATTCGTACAATGATAAACAACCCAATAAAAACCAGTACATGACTAGAGTGTGACCATCTTGTGCAAAACGTTGAAAGCTATTTGACCGAAACTCTGGATGGGTTTCTTCACTCAAAAGTTGTCAATACTGATACTTCTTGGGGGTTGCATGTTGTACGTACTTCATACTTCGCAACATTGATCGTCTGCTAAGACAATGCCCGTAAATATGTTCACAGGAACAAGCAAAGTCAAAAAATGCACTTTTTCAGTTAAAAAGTTACCGATTGTTTTCTGCATTCCTGAGAAGTGGTTCATCCACCAGACTTGTCATATAAGCAGATAAGTAGGGGTGTAGTGGGGCGGCAACGAGTGGGAACAGCATTCCCACACTTGTTTTAGGTGCGTACTAACCTGATTTGAAGATATGTATTTTTAGTTTACTCAGATATCCTGTGTGTAGCTCCAGGCGTCGTATAAATAATCAATGACGGGCTATCTCTTGTGTAACACCATAACCAGCTGTGAGTATTTTTTTTGTTGAGCAATGAAAGTGCATACTTCATTAAATACTGATTTAAAAATGAGTTTAAAGTGCTGTTGAAAATGGCTAGCTTTTTGGGTGTGTTGCCACACTTCTTTTTTAGCACAACACCACTGCATATAAGCAGGCAGTTGGGGAAGGGGGTAAAGGTGGTTATATAATACTTATCTAGTGGTGTGTGTCATAGGGTGAGAAAGCAAATAAGGTGAAAATTTGCTAAAAAGGGGTTATTCAACGGGTGCAAGGGTCGTTTTCGGGGGAAAACTGACCGAATTTATTCTTGGATATGTAACTGCTCTCCAGCATTTTGCATGAACTGTGACAGATTTCATTGGTTTGTTGTTGTACATGACTGACTTCTTCAAAGTCCCCGATTCCTAGCAATTCTGGCTGCAAAATGTTTTCGAGTGTTTGCAAACTTGGCGTTCGTTTCTGTAGACTCTAACATGAAGGAAGTACTAGAGGATAACGAGCATCTCAAATATCAACTGATTCGCACATCTGCTGGAGCACTTTTGAGTTATATTACTCCAACTGTAGTTCCCATTTTTTACTGGAAAATTCTTGAAGGAGGTTGCCCTTCTGTGTTGGCCAGCCAAGTCCAAGACCTTGGTTTTTTGTTACAGGTACGATATGTCCTAAATTTGAATACATGAGCGGTATTGATTCTGCTCTTGTCATTTTGGCATCAGATAAACTGTTTAACCGTTGTATCGTCGATGCTAGCAGTTGTTCTTTAACTACATCTGAAATGAAAACCTAAACTGAAATAAGACAGTTGTACTGAAAGTACGCGCTCAAGGAAAGCGTAACATCCTATGTGCTTGACGGTAAGTCACTAAAAATCAAACCAACTGCAGATGGAAACGATATTCCAGAAAATGTCACGAATTTTACATGAGAAAACCACATGACCAATCTTTTTTGTCACCTAACCCAAAACTTTACGAAGTTGTTCGTATGACACACGCAACGCTGAATCACTGGTAAGCGTCGTTGAAATATTGATTGTCTGCACCCTAATGTTCTCGTCTTTCGACGTGGATAACACCAAGCCAGGTTCAAAAGCTTAGCTTCACTTTTTATCTGTATTATCGGCGAGCTCATAACCATAATCAAACATCGACGTATACGATGGGCTGGTCATGTGTGCCGGATGGAGGACAACCACATGTCAAAGCGACTGTTTATCATGAGATTCGAGTCTTCCCTATTTCATTTTTTCTTGACCTTTCTTTTGACGAAATGCAACTATTTTACACGTATTTCAGCAATAAGTCTCAACAAGAGCGACGCAGTCCATTTAAATCGTAAGTGGTTTTCCTAGGAAATGGAAATCGTTTTCACATAATTCACGCAGTTTCAGTTCTGTAGGCTAAATTGCAAGCAAAAGCTTACGGACGCAATGATGGAAAACTAAAGCAAGATTTAGAGGAAGCACGCGAACTGTATTTTCAAACACACGTTGTGACCATGATACTGGTCTCACCGAAGCTGCAAACAAAACTAACTTCCAGCAACGCGGCTTTGAGTCAAGCAAACATCTTTTCGGCGCTGTGACCTGCTCAGCGAGAACTGCTAGCCACAGCTACTGGGCTGTGAATTATGTAGCCTGCTTTATTTTTCAAGCGTTTCTCTTGCTCAACCAGTTTGCTCAGTTTTCATCTTGGTGCAGCACATTTCAAACATTTCCGGAAATCTACTGCATCGTTAGGCCCTAATCAATTTCAGCACATTTCAACGCAGGTGCCACCCCTAGTGATTTTTCAGTAGATCTAGTGATCTTTGGGCCGACCTAGTGATCTAGTTATTTTTCATTGCAATCTAGTGCTTTTTTCAAAGGTATGGGTTTGAAGAAAATCGGATGTTTTGGTTCTAACTTTTCAGTCCGTTTTTTTTTCAGAAAGACAGCCGATTACGTGAATCCTTGTGTGAATATTTGCACCAATAGAAAAAACAAGTTTTTCTAATCTCAGTTCCTTATTGTTTTCACTTCCGCACTGTTAATTTCTGTAATGTTGCTTATGACCTATCTTCGTTTCTTTGCAGGATCAGTGCAGTAGAAATATACTTATTAAACATTAGGTTGATTGATCTAAAATACTTCGTTAGTGTTTTCGCCAGCTCGTGAAAGAAACCTGATGGTTTCCGCAGAACCGTCGTCAGGAAGTCTTCACTAGGGGAGCGTTAAGTTCGTGTGGGGGGCTTTGCGTTTGTGCCGGGGAGGCTTGATATTGAAAATTTGATAAAATCTCCAATGATTTATAGTGTTTCATATTTCGATTTAGGGGAACTTGGTACTTTGTTTGGGGGGCTAAGCCCACCAAAGCCCCCCGTGGCGACGGGACTGGGTTTCCGACATAAGATGTTCTATCAGCATGATCTATTTCAACAAACTTGCAAATTATGTTATTGTTTTTGGCGAAGAAGTACACAAAAAATTATTTCAAGCAAAACTGTTCACTTCAACACAGAGACTTCAAATCTAGTGATTTTGTTTCAGATCTATTGAATTTTTTGTGGATCTAAAGATTTTTGCAAAAAAGACTGTGGCAGCGCTGCATTTCAAATATTTCTGGAAAGCTATCAATTGGCATGTGTAACTCGTATTGCTTTTGTGTTTCCCCACTGCGTAGAGGTACAATAAAAAAGAATCAAGCTGTTTTATTGTTTGGTATGAATATGCTATTGGTATACTTTTCATTCCACTGGAAAATCAAATCTAGAATTTGGCTTATACTTTGTTAGATATTAACCCAAATTCTATCAACACTGAGTACCTATAGCCTAGTCTTCTTTTGTAACATGTTTCCACTCCATGCTCCTTTTTTTGTTTAAATTATGAGGAAAGAGCACAGTTATCAGGCCCCCTGTTTTTTTCAATGATTTCTTTGCCACCAAGTATCACAGCACTGTTGCGGAGTAAAAGCTTGCTCATACAATAATCTGGCTTATTTGCAAACACGTTAAAATAGTCTGGCAAGTTTGTGAACATGTTTAACCAGGGCCGGATTAAATGAACGCGAGGCCCCGGGCAAAGTCTTGATCACGAGGCCCCTTAACGCTTAGCGCAACTGCGTAGCGTTTCACATGCCCTCGTTTCAACTTGCAAAAGCACCGGTCAAAAACGTCAAAACTGATAGAAAACCTGAAGTTAGCAGCTATGTTCCGATTAATTAATTTAATTGTTGCAATGACACTTTATTTGCCGGCATGACACTGACACTGCACAAGAACCAGGTTCACTGTTGTGGTGTCATGCAATGATGAGATTGCAATTCGCTCTTGTCCACGCCTTTGTCTGCAGAGGCAGATTGCGAAACTTGCTAGCGGATTGTTGTACTGTTGGTCTTTATTGCGTAACAATAACACGGCAATAAATCTTGAATCGGTCGCTTCAAGTTATGTAGTCGGTGTTTTTCCGCGTGTGACCAAGGCTCCCTTTGCCGGATTTTTCCACCCAGAACAGATTTTTTTAGTCGACCTGCGTGTCTAGGTTTAATTATGAAAAATCGTGTTAAATCTGTTTGTTTGAAGTGATAGTTTCATCAGCAACTCCAATGCGTTCAATAATATAAAAATAACTTCGTACATGTTTGCATGCGCACATCAGGTGAGAAAGTAAGCATATCGGATGAAGCAGAACGTGTTCAAACAGTTTCATATCCTCATATAAGATCATTGTTGGGGATATATACAATATTATTATCTCCAATGCCAATTGAAGAAACTGGTGAAACAAGGGTTAGGACTGACTGTTTGAATTTCGATGTTGCCCTGCGCATAGAAATTAAAAAACAAATTTCAATTAGAGGAAGAAGGCATTGGGATTATATTTTTGTGGGATTTTAGATCCCGCTGCAGTTCAAGATTGCATAACATCTTCTCATTTAACAGCGTATGTACGCGTACAATTAGTGAATGATATCATCAATTCAACGGAGTATGTTACCACCGTTATGAAAAATGTCTTGAACAACAAAAAGGTCGTCGAAACGTTAAGGTTTGCCCTGCAGAAGAAAATTTGGAAGAGAGACTATAAATCAGTATTCGATTATCGTTTGAAATCAAATAAGCACACTCATATGTTTTTGTTCGTAACACAAGCAGTTTTGGGTTTTTCTTGTACGAATATTAGTTTTTTTGGTTGGAAATCTAGGTTTATTTGAAATCACTGAATGGGAAACCATAAAGCGTGATGCTGTTTGGTTCAATTCTTTAAGTCGCTCAAGATCGATAAATGCCAAAGTTGTCAGTCTCCTGAACTTATAGACAAAACGCAGTCATCAAAAAGCTCTACAATTTTGACGCACGTTGAACAGCCTAAAAACATGAAACACCAGAAAAACAAGTGTTTGATATTCAAGCGCGAGGCCCCGGGCATTTGCCCGGTTTGCCAAATGGTTAATCCGGCCCTGCGTTTAATACAGGGCCAAAGCAACTAAGTGTAAATACGATTAAGTACGTTTACAAAATTGTTAGGAGACATCTGTTACTATTTACAACTGCAGTGCTTTGCCATTCGCCTGTGAAATTCCATCGTGATTTTATGGTGAACAGCAGCCTAGTCTCATGATGACCAAACCGAGCACCTCACCGCGTTAGTTGGTGGTGTAAACGAGTGGTCTGCGGCGCCAATTTCCGCTTGCTTGCGCCGTGAACCACGCGGCTGTTTTCGCAGTGAATGCTGCACTGGTAACGAGTCAACGGCAGCACCGCGCGTGGAATTGATCCCTTGCAAGCTACCCAAAACGCCAGGCACGAGGTTAGACAGGTTGCAAGTATCGTTTTTCAAGTCTTCGGTATGGCCCTGCTGGGAATCGAACTCAGCCTAATATTGTTTTGATGCTCCTATCTCTAGCCTTATATCTTTTACCTCTACGGTTGCTCACCTCGGGTCTGTTCACTACAGACCTGTTTAAAACAGACCACTTTCACTCATAACAGACCCTGTGGCGTAACTGGAGGTTTGAGTCAGGGGGTCAAAGCTTAGTTGAAGGGGGCCCAATGGTCACCGTAGGGGGCCCAGTAGCCAAAGCTCAGATAAAAGTTAAGAAATGATAGTGAATGTTTGGATGTCGTGAATGTCTATACTCGCTAAAAACGCACAAAACAACAACCTAAAGAATACTAAATATCAAAATGTCAACTAAAGGGGGCCCATTTCATTTAGCTTGCCAGGGGGTCGGCCCGTCCCCTTCCCCATGTCAGTTACGCCACTGAATAGACCAGTTCATAACAGACCATGTTCATAACACAACACATTCATAACAGATTCATTACGAAGGTTGTCTGCTGTCAGGGGCGGATCCAACCAGTAAATTTAGGGGGGTCGATTTCAGTGATATTTCGTAGTAAAGTCTCATTGCGGGTTCACTCTGTTAAAGAGATGAAGTATACTTCACAACACTGCTGTGACAAAACAGTGGACGACAAAATGGCCTTATGTCGCAAATGCTGTTTTCTGAATTGTTCAAAATCATAGTAAAAAAAGTTACTCTCGTAGGTTTTAGGGGGGGCGATCGCCCCAAGCTGGAGCATAAAAAGCAAGAATGCCTCATATAGCTTATCGTACCTGCAAAAACCCAGCTAAAAAGGTATCATTTTGACGTCTTCGCATACATCTCAATTGTGATCCTTGTAATTAATCCATTCCAGTAAAATTTCTACATTTTCATCATCTTCTATCATTTGAAAACAATATACCATGGTATTGATGGACATGTATTTCCATTTTGAAGAAAGACAACTTTCAAGCTCTGCTTATTGTGACGTCACAAACAGCGCACAACAAATACAAATAAACCACCACACGCCACTGAATGAAGTCCCTCCATGAAAATTTTCTGCTTACGCCATTGACTAGAGCAGGGGTTCCCAACCTTTTTCTTGCCATGTACCCCTTCAGAATTCCAACAGATGAATACGTACCCCTTCAACATTTCACCAGATAAGCATGTACCCCTTCAGCATTTCTAAAGATGAACAGTATCCCTAAAATTTCTTTTGACAAAAT
>JGI24021J15306_10000702_pt1 | contig 28178 bp, 18 predicted proteins | sample Ectturendosymbi1_FD_15306 | JGI IMG/M metagenome (IMG submission 15306) | reverse complement strand
GTGATTTGCGCTGAAATACTTCTTTGGCTTAGACATCAAAAGCTTGATTGACCTGAAAATTTTTGGTGCAACTTTCGGAATTGGGGGGGGGCAATTGCCCCCTATTGCCCCCCCTGGCTACGCGCCTGGCAAGAAGGATGGAACAATTGCAAGCAAACGGTTATTGTTTCAAACGGATGTGGTACCGCGGGCGTAGAAATATGTATTGCTACATATTGGTGCTTGCCAGAGCCTGTGACTGTTGTGTCGCAATTTTTTCTGTGCTTTGAAAACGTTCCTTAAGGTTGACAAATATAAATTGACATTATTTGACGGTTTGGTACACAATTTATATTTATGTGTGTTATTTGCAAATAGTAGTTTTGGAAAAATGCAACAATTCAAATTTTGGTCTCTGACTGTTGAAACTTTCTCATTGCTTTATAAATAACAACAGAACCGAAAATTAGTAAACGTAACATCAATTTAGTGAAATCATTGCCGGTACATTGCAAACGATATGTCTAGTTGGCAAAAACAAGCGGAGCGTTTTTGTTTCTTGTTTGCAGCGTAGTATGCAGCGCCTTCATTAGTGTTTTTGGCGCCAGGGCACAGGTCTGCTTTTGCTCCAGACATGAGTTCAACATTTTTATTTAAATTCTGTCACACTTGAAATGCGTTTTACTGCCTCCAGAAGCTGCACCCACACAATTCGCCTTCTCTAGTTCTCTCCCGACGCCATTACTCTGATTAAGTGAATATTATTGGGAGCAATAATAACTGGGCATACATTTATAAAAGTTTGTTGAGTCAAATCAGGTGTGAGAAACTGCATGAACCATCACTTTTATAATAATGTTGCTGATTCCAAGCACAAATCGCTTTTGTGGGCGATAGTGGTACGAACATGAAACCAAACAATTCGCGTAACCTACTCGTATGTATCGAAATGCAGGCATTCTACGCTATGAACGCCTTATGAAAAAGTGTTTTAATAAACTGAAATTTGGCTCATGGATAAAACAAGCCGAACTTTAGTTTTGATTTCTTCTTGCAAATTGAGTTTGTGTTCAGTAGCGTTATGTTATGATTCTTATCTTAGGCAACTACTAGAAATCGTACGCCTCGTAGTTGAATCGCAAAGTTTGATTTCATGTTTCATCAAGTCGAACATCATAGTGACATGTGTTTCCACAGTATTGAAAATCTTGCTCAGATGTTTATACTGAAAAGGAGTATTGAAACGATTAACATATATTCGTACCAAAGCTTGACGTGATTGGTCTCACAAAAATGACAACATAATATTTCCTCTTCTCATGAGCCTTTACGTAACTGACGCTTTTTGTGGACGCTAAGTTCATTCACTCTCGAGCTTTTGCGGTTAGCGTTCAAGTTAACCGTATTTCGATGTTGTCAACACAGACACAGGATAACTCGGTAGAATTAGGTTTGCTTCCATTTGTATTGCAATTTGTATTTTTCTGATGAAGATGAAACTAGAATGCATCACTCTATTTGAGTAGGAACTGGTGATGCCTACTTAGTAGACGAACTATATACTCTGATAAGATCGTAGTGTTTGATTCTTGGTTGTGAAAGGATTTCTTCTGATGAATAGCAAGCATCATGGGAGAATGCTGCATTTCTTCAACTGTTTGATTGTCAAACACAATCTGCAACTCATTTTCTTGAAAAGTGGACTTCATGTTTCTTCATTGTTAGAAAGACTTTCCTAATTCCGTCCACTTTTATGTATACTGATCACTGTGCCAGTCGTCCCTGCGCTATTCGGCACGAGCGTGTGCTGGTTTCGCGCGTGCTCTGCGATCAAGCGCGGCAAGCGCTCTACAAAAGATAAAGATATAATATGGTAAAACGGCGTCATCAAAGCAAGAGGCCCGTCGCTTCCTATATAGCGCAACGGATGCCGATTGTGCAATAAAAGAACTGCTGGTACCTGGTTGCAATTACAATCGTTTGTCATTGGTCTCCAGTAAGAGCAATTAGTTATTAGACATTACTGAAAGGTGATGAGTCGGCTCTTGTAACCTGGTCAGACAGGAAATTTTAGAACGAGTTCGGGTTTTTCGTGCAATAGTTTCTCACGTCAACAACAACCTGGTGAGGTGGAATTGAGTCACAGAGTAAAGAAGCGCATCACCTCGAGACAAATCATTGCTTTATTCAACAAATGATGGCATTTTACCGTTCTTTGTATGGAGTTGCAGGTTGGTGTTTGTTCAACTAAAGGTTTAACCTTTTTGAAAATAGTGTTTTCTCCTTTGTTGTTACCGTCCTTTGGCTCCACTCACGTGCTGCTGTTGGCAACTGGCTCAGATATTAAGGAAAAATTGCTTCACAACTGCAGTATTTTATTTTCCATTAATTATTTCCCGTCGATGTCTGTATTATCTGGGAAAAAGTTTCCTTTAAGAGATTAACCTCGTGCGCCCTTTGCGCAATCGACAGTTGGCTGAGAATCGTACTATTTTAAACCTCGCACTTACACTTGCTTGCCCTGTGCTGAAAAGCAGTTTACAGAGGTGTTTTGTCCTAATAAACGTTTGTTACCATGCGCTTCTAGACCGGATTTCTTGGTCAGCTTTTTGAGGGCGCAAATTGCATACTGTACCTAGATTTTCAAATTGAAAGTTCAAAATTTCTGAAGGTTAGGTCCATTTCCCCGCTTATCGCTGCATGCTAAGAACTTACAAACAAATGGCGTGCAGACCGCGAATGCCTACCATTGACTTCTATTCGGACAACTGTAGGAAAAATGACTTGTTGGATGTGATTTCAATATATGTTCTGACACGATCTCACTCCAGTGGGTATGAGTTGTTCATCTTGAAGCTTTCATTGATATCAGAGGACAGCATCAGAAAATTATTTTCAAACGTTTCAGCCTAGGCGTTAACCGGATAAGCAGTGCGATGCCCATTCATTTTTAATAGTTTTTTGGTAAATTACTGAAATAACGTAAGTGCTAGCGGCGCTCTCTCGATTTCGAAATGGCAATACTGAGTTATTTTTCACAATTCGGCGCCATTTCGTTCCACTGACACATTGCTCGTTGGCAAACTTCTGAGTTAAAAGGAAATGATCAGGTACAAAGGGGTGCGTTCTCAGTGGTGATACTTCCGCTTTTCAGGCGTTCCAAGGACCCTAAATTTTTGTATCATGACTCGGCAATGTTCTACGGCAGGTCTCGATCCAAATAAATGCATTCCAATGTTTCACTCCCGCCAAGTTTCTCGCCGACTGTTTTGCTAATGCGTGGTTGCTGAGAACAACGCAATTCAGTTGCATTTATTCGAACAATAAAGATCCAAGCACCACAGTCACGAGGTTATCACGCGAAGAAAGCTGATATGTCATTTCCCGAGGCACAGCAATAAAGCAGGTTTCGTCAGGTCCTTCGAAGGATTTTGGCGAACCAGTTGAAGCCAGTTCCACTCCAACAGCTCGCAATAAGTTAAACCGAATTTGCAAACCTGATTTTGCTCGACCGAAAAAGCTTTCTAGAGGACGCTTTATTTCATCACTTTGCGAACGTGCCTCACCCATTCGGTTACTGATAGCAGGAAAGATGAATTCCCGAACAAATATTTGCCGAGCAAAGCTACACTTAACAGATGCTGCTGCATGTCGATTGAAAACTGAACGCAATGCTTGAGCTTCGAGTTTGGTTGCAACTTGTCCGCTGAGCTGCGTGCCGCGAATTTCAAAAGCAGCGAACTTGCTGCTAAGTGTAAACTTGAATTTATTCTAAGCACCTCCATTTTCATCAGTCAATTAGCAAACACGTTGAAAGAACAAGAACTATGTTAAGTCGTTGATGACGAAAATCATTTTTTGTTGCACTGTCGAAACGTTTTTGCTTAGCAACCAAACTAACATTTACTCTTGGTAGGTGAAGCAAAATCGCGTGACTAGAAAGTAATAAAAATAAATACGTATTTGTTTCAGTTAAATATTTAAAGTAAGACAATTTGCACCAGTAAATAAATTTCAAAAACTTCTTTTCAAGTCACGAGAATAACAGGGAAAATTTGACAATTTTTTTCTTTGCGTCGTCTGCGTCTTTTCAAATTGAAAATCTTCCAACATATTCGAGCAAGCTGTAGAAAGCACCGGCTGCTGAAAAAAAGTAGCAAGAACTAGCAGCTTCGAAAATTTTCAACACACTTTGAAATAATTTTTTTGTTTGTTTTTAGAAGTGGCTTAAGTGTTTATTTGAAATGCGCGAATTTGTCAAACACGTCACGAGCATGCGTGATTTCACAGCAGCAGATTACTAGAAAAGATATTGCTCGTTAAGCGTGTATAATCCATTTACTTGTGCAAAAGTACGGTACAACAAAAAAGCAAATATTGCACGTTGTCGCTTATGCGTTATACAGGCAACAGATATAGGTCCGACGTGTTGCACTGATATTCGGTGCGGAAGTCGCGGCGTACCACTAACGTCAGACAAATCTTATAATGACAACAACTTACGCAGACAACCGTACCGCTGCGTTGCCGTGCTCCTGGTAGCCTGCTATAAGTTGAATGAAGTTATTGTATGACTAATGCCAACTGCTGAATAACCTAAGCAGTGATTTCTTGATTTCCGCAAACAAACTGTCCTCAAGCATGCCATGTAAATCACTGTTTGCACTGCGCGACAGGTGCATTCGAAAATTGAGCATCTACTTTATTGTGAGACGTTTCTGGGAATATAATTGTGCAAGAAAGACGAAAAAACCTGTAACGTGATCATTTGAGCTCATACCTGCCTTTTCATCCAAATAACTCCGCTAAACCAGGTGTCAGTGTTTCGCTTAGAGCAATAAAATTTCATAACCATGTCTGCGTAGTTTCCACTCATTTCCGAGTATGCAGCTAAGCGTCAAAAGCGTTCAAGACCAAAAGTGCAACACGTGCGACTCCTGAAGCAGTTCAAGCGATATTTGCTGGGGGGTAGATTGTTTCGGTCGTGATGACGCTCCCTCACGTCAGAGACGCTTGTTTCGTCGTCCAAGTGTAGCGTGTTTTCCAGTGGCAAGGCGCGAAAGTCTGGACGACTGGACTGCTGGACGGACTGCATCCATCTCCTTGGGCATCACTGCTTGATTGGTTCAGTCGATGTAGGATGTTTCCTTGCAGCATCCCTATATGCCGAGTGCCAGGCTGACCGGTGCATGTGTCAGTTTTTAAAATTGACAAAATTCGGTTTAATCGGTCAGGGATAGAGCCACCGGCATATCAGCAGTGAGGTAGAAGAACATCTTGCCGCGAAAACACCGAGCTGATAGTTACACAGTAAAAAAAAAAAACGCAAAACAATAGGGTCACAAAGAGCTTTTCACAATTGTCAATAAAGTACTATCAAAAGCGCACAGTCCACCCATTTATTTCAAGTCCTTCCTTCCAGAAAGCGTATGATGAAGGAATGTCGATTTCGGATTAGAGGTCTGCATTTACTACAAGTATGTCTTTTTTTGCACATATATTACGAACAAACTCTTTGGCAACAGCAGTTTTTGATAGCAACAACAATGAACTGCCTGCACTCATATTCGGATCCTCAGTGGTCTCCCATTGATGCGGCCACCACCTAATTATTTTTATGATTTTTCCTGTTTGAAAATGAACATTTTCTAATTTTGAAATGCGTACGCAGTCATTTCGGCACCTCCCTTCCATCGAACGCATTTGTACCGTCATGAAAATTTTGACAATTGTGAACGGCGCATCAATAAGAGAGGTTTGGTTGAAGCAACTAGTTCGTAAGAAATACTTACTCAGTCTGCGAAGCTAGCTGCACTAAAAACGTCTAATCCAGCCACACTTGCTGGTCTAAAATGGGTGCAAGGTCAACAACTTGGCGGATTTGATATTTTTGTAAGCAGTGCTTGCGCAGTTTCTATTTTCATTCTAATTTGAAATGGCAACAAGTATCGCCTGACTGTCCGGTTTATTCATAGGACAAAACAGGTCAACTCTTCCAAAAATTGCACCTAAATCTAAGATCTGAAACCCTAGGCGAAATCATGAAGTTTTTAAATTTGCAACATCCATCCTATATTTCTGCCATTTTCATTACCTAAAAGGACATATTTTTAGCAAGGTGATCATATCAACACACTGGCATGGTCTCTTTAATACAGCCCCTCACAGAATGTAAGCCACTCAAAATAATGCTGAAAAACCTTAACTTGTATTCATGAAAACTTTCGAAGCGTATAAACTGTGAACATTTTGGCACTTTTTAGCATCCTCGGAGGACATTTTAGATTTATCTAAAAAACAGACCGTATGTTGTTGGTAACCCTAATTGTGTATGATGTATTTTCGACAGACAGCGCAAAGATAAAACGTGACATTCAGAAACTGTAAGGTAACTTTTAATTCCCTCGAAAAAACAACTTTCTGAAATAGATTATCTTCTCCAGTCAGTGTGTGAGCCACTCGTGCTGCAACCAAAGTGCGAAAGTGCTGCATCTACAGCATTCTAGATATGCTTCGTTTTTGCAATTTCGTTGTTTGCGTCTTACTTGTGATATTTGTAATAACTGGCGTGTGTTATCCGTAGAAAAAGTAAAAACCACACAGACGCGTTTGCTTTATGCAACTTCACAACCATGACGGTGATCGTATTGCCGTACACCAAACATCAGCAATTTTGCACTATTGGAAGAAAAGCCCCAAGTGTATTTTTAACCATGCAGGTCCTGCATGAAAACGTGTGCAGAACTCATGTTGAGCCAAAGTGCGCATTGGTTTCAAACATGTTATTCTGTTCGACGAAGCTTCATGGTTGTAAACTAAACTTTTGCAGCGAGCGCAGAAGAAGAAGAGTACATTGCTCGACGGCTGGCGCTAGCGAGTCAAACCGAAGCAATGGACCTTTCAAGATTAGGTCGCGGGTTCAATGCCGAATTCGCTTCCTCTCTCATCCGCTACGCTCCACCGAGAGGTAAGAAACACTTGAACCACACTAGCATGCGGCTATAAGAAGTTTCCCACGGCTACAAACGTTAAATCGATAGCGGTGAACAAAAACAATCGGTCATAGGTCAGAGGAAACAGATCAAAACAAAACGAGGGCAATCTTCCAGCGAAATATAAACAAATAAAAATGGCACCACCCATTGCCAGCAGAGGAGTACAGTCTGCAAATCGGGAGCATTCAGAACGAGCTCCTCACTGGCGCCATCCCTGTTGAAAGGTAAAACAGAAATCTAGATGTTGCAACTGAGGTGAGGAGATTGTTGAGCGTTTATTTTGAGCTGGGAGAAAACCACTGCGTGTTTGGTTCATTGCTTTTGAGCAAGTGCTGCATGTGTTTGAGCAAGCACTGCGTGTATCTTCTTTGCCTTGCAGTTTGAAAACGTATAGAAGTTAGCATAACACCGGCGAAGAATTTTATCTGCCTTCATTTGCTACAGCAGTAAAGGAACCGTTTGGTTTGACATTGCCTTTGTAGACATGGACTTTATATTTGGCATTTATAGTATTCTGAGAAAAAACAAGCGTTAATTGAACTTCCACAAAACCTTAATAGAAAAGAAATTTGCTCAGCACTGATTTTGGAGAAAAATCTCATCTCTTAGTGGACCCGATAAAAATGAAGGTATAAATAAAACTGTTGCGTGCCGCAATCAGTGAAGTTGAGATAAGTCTCAGAAATAAAGTCCATAAACTTTTTAAGTGTCATTTTATAAGTTTTAACAGTTTTGCGCATTTTTTCTGTTTTTTGTTGAAGACCTGAATCGGCGATATAAAAATCCATAGAGATCTTATGTATCAACAATTTTAAAATTCGCGTTCAGAACGAAACAAAAACATGACCACTGAACAGATAACATAACGCCACAAAGGTCTGGTGAAAAAACGTCGGTAGAGGGCGCAAAAGTTCGGTCAAGCCATCGACACTGGTCACAAGCAAATATGGTGACGTTATGAGCAAATACAAATGTGGACCTGCTTGCGCACAACTCCGACTTGTCAGTCACTGCTTATCTGGCAGCTGCGTCAAAGCGTTCTCTGGTGTAACCTAACAATAGAAGCATTTGGAGATGAATCTTCATTTCGTTTTGTCGTACATCCGGTTGCCAGACAAAACGCTCCTATCCACTTATTAAAAATCGCACGCAATTTGACGGCAGCGACAGAAAACACTTCAACTGCTTTTAAAGATGGTGACATGAAAAAAAACGTGAATACGTCACCTTCACCAGCCTGATCGATTTTTCCGGACTTAGGTACTCATCAAAAACTAGTTGAATCTAGCGCAATCTTGAACGACTAAATTGCATGTACTTCAAACGAAATTGAACAATCTGATGTATTTGATCGCGCATGATCGCGCTGTTTGTTTTCCATGCATCAGCCATGAATATAACGTCTCGCAGTCTTTCCGCTCTGCACGGCTTTGCAGCGACAGTGAACCATTTTTGCCTGAAATTTACTGGTCAGCCTAGAGTGCAGTCATGGGCGTCGGAAGGATTTTTTTCCAGGGAAGGGGGCGTTAGTGGATTTTTTCAGGGGTAACCAAAAGGATTTTTCCACGGAGGTTATACCTGGTGAAATTTCGTTTTTCCCATTCGAAACGATGAAAATAACCTTTTTTGCCTAAAATTTCATAAGAAATGTTATATTTCAAAAACCAGGGTGGTCCCCTGTCCCCTTCCAGCGCCCGTTATTGCAGTTCGTCAACACTCACCCGGTATTATGCCATTTGGTGGTGGTTGGTGATGAGCTCGATGATCGGTTGACTGCACTTTCACCTTTGTTATATAATAATGCCACCAATAGACCGTTCTTCACGGCTGGCGGTTCTAACGAAGTAATGAAATCAAAATCATTTGCGAAGGGGAGAGATGCTTTCTCAGACACCATAGGTGTTGTGTTATGCTATCGTGAAATATTTCAGCTGAGCCACTTGCAGACGATTATTTGATAAAAATGCGACAAGCACTATACTTCAAGCGCAATACTCTCACGAAAAATACATTTTATTGTTTGAAAGCGCCAAGTTCGAAAACGCAACAAATTTCGAACTCTAGAAAACCAACGGTCATACAAGTCTTTGGCATTGTGTAGTTTATTAAATAGTTTAATTCATAACGCCTGCAGTCTCTTCCCTGGTGAGAAATTTAATACAAACATTCATTCGAACTATAGTTAAAACTAAGGTTCGCAAAGCAAAATGGAGGACACCCCCGTGGGAGGATTATGGAAAACGTCTGCAATTTCATTCTTTCCGCCCGAGACACATCAAACATGACCTGTAATTTGCGCAGCACATGCTCATTTTCCGTTCTTTGGTCATACTTTATGCCCGGGGTTTGTGCATGAATGTTTCGTTTAATTTTTGGATTGCTAGCTGGCTGCTTACCTTCACAACGTGATTGGGTTTTTGCAATCGACGTTGCTTAAGTGTATGAGCAACTCTCATTTGTTCTGTGATACTTGTAAGTGGGACCGCGGTGGAAAGTTTTGGTTTTCCTAACTTTAATGCCGAAACCTCTCTTTATGCGTTTTCAAAGAATGGTAAAAAAGTGTTTGAATATGTCTATCGCAACAAATTTGTTGTTCGCAAAATTATTTAAATGTTGTTGCAATACATATAACCTGACGCTTAGCTGTAAAAGCTGAACAATTTTATTAGGACGTCCACGCACAGAATTCCCAAAACCAGTGATCCTCTTGGGGCACACTGGGGCGGGGTGCCAATTCCTACATAATATTTCGTTAAAATTTTGTAAAATACTCAATAAACGTTCTAAAGTATTGAATTTTTTAACTGCATTCATGAGTTTTCATAAGCACTTCGATGGCCTTGATTTAATCTTTCCGATATTTTGCCGAAAACAATAATTCCATTGTGATTTTTTGAGGGGGGCCTATCATTTCGAGCCCCTAACTCTTCAAAAGAATATCTAATCTATTTTAATATGCAGGAATTTTAAATAATGTAAAAAAGTTTACCTGAGCACACGAAAGGAGCAGACGGATAATTCACATAAAATACGTATAGGTAGCTTCGGCCATAATCAAAACATTTTTAATTTGATGTAGTTATAGCATGTGATTTACAAACCTAATAAAGCACAAGCTCAAAAGTCAAAAATTTTCAACGAACTTTTACCGTTGTTACGCGAGGAAAGACTGCCACCTGATAATATTTGCAGAACCTAATAAAGACATGCTAAAAAACAATGGTATACTTAAAATAAGAAAGCTTCAACATCACTATAATTCATCAGCACATTTCGAATGCTTTGTACATTTCACGCTTTTCATAACGATTCCTACGCATTTTTGACTTCACAATGGATAAATAATCCATTCTTGAAACTGTTATACATCATAATGAAATAATAGACAGTTAAACTACTGTCTGACCTCGCCTGCACGCTTTAAAGCAAACCCTCTCCACACTGCACCAACATAATGCCGCAGTTATTCGGCTTCCAACCCACACGGTACACTTCAAATCCTCCCTTGCAAAACGTCAAGTTTTAACAGACAAATTTACTGAGCGCTCCAACCCTTTTGACTTCACTGTGAGAAAAGGGATCGATTGACATACTTCGCATTCCAGGAGGTCAGCAGACAATAGAAACATACCTCGAGTTTTTTCTCAGCCCACATTTTTGCAAAACTTTTTCCATTCCACGCGGTTCACCCACGCTTAAGCACTTTGTTGACACTAGCTCTTTTGTCAGATCCAATAACTCCATACATGTGCGGTTAACCGCAGGCCACGCTCGCTATTCTGGCTAGAAAATGTTATTTAATCAGCAGTCGGGAGGAACGCGAGCGAACGGCGTCCCCACCTCTTTTGAAGGGAGAATGTGGAGCGAAAAAAATTGCCGCCTTTTTTGTGTATTTTCTTGTGAACCATTGAACAGAAAAAATCCAAGGTGTGCGTGCTGTCCGCAGCAAATCACATCCCCGATTTTGAAAAAGTTCCCGCATTTTTGGGTACAACATCACGGTTTACTTCTTCACGCAAATTTGACAAAAGGTTTGCATTGAGAATGATTTGCTAAGTTCAGTAGGTACGGAGCCGGCGAGCGACAGACAATCTTCAAAATTGGTTTAGCGTTGGCGACACAGCGCACTTGCTGCCTCGACGCATCTCTGTCAGAGAATTATTCCAATCACACCAGCAGCCATCATTCAGTATTTTCGCATAGCGCACAGTGCAGGCCAATATTGTTTAGCTTCCAAACACCATTTCTTAAAGTTTCTTTTATGCCTACTCTACAGTCCTGGTCAGTCGGTGCTTTGAAAATGTTGAGGTCATCTCTACTTGAACGATGTTTTAATCGGCTGCTTGACCAGCAGTGATAGCAGGAATTAGGACGCGCTTACAAAGGAGAATTCAAGGCGCAAACAACAAGATACGTATTCATTCCTTATACATTAGTTGGAAGGAAATGTTAAACAAAACCGCTCGTGGAGTACAGGAGAAATTTTTCCACCACGCAGCGGTTGTTCCAGACGTTGCCGCCAACAGGGCTGTCGGATGAGTTGTTGGATCAAGAGTAACATAATATCAGTTTTCTGTTTGTAAGTTGGAAACTTACAAAAGTTAACTGGTAAAGTACAGCTCATCTGGAAAGTTTCTACCTCTGGAGGGCGTTGACGCGTAACCCTGGATCAGACATCTGCAAGCTTCACGTGAACACGTAAGCAAAAAGCTACACAAAAAGCGTGGAAAGAAGGTCGTCGGCCAAACGGCAATTGGATCTCGCACCGCGATACGGTTCGTTGGGTCTGTTTGATTGGAGTCACTTGTCCAAATATAGTAACTTTCTACGTCGCAGGCTTCTGTATGACACAATAAGCCCAGTGCTATTGAGGTTTGTTTGTTCGTTGTAACGTGGTCTTAACTTTAAGCACCCTATTACACAAGCCATTGTCACGCAAAATACAATTCCACGTGACACCAATCAACCAAATGTGTGTACTACTATTTGAAAACGTTTACGTAATCTTATATTGTTGTAAAATTTACAGTATGTAACATTTTGAGATTTCAATTTCTTGTACCGGTCCGTGGTACAGCAATGCTTCGTCACTTTTATCATTTGGTCACACCTAGTCCAATAAGGCATTAAAACTCATAACTGGCAAACGTGATTTCTGCTCTCAGCGATGCTTTACTTAAGTGTGCAATATACTCTTTCTACGTGGATTTATAGCGGATCGCATGGTGCGGGTTTGTGACTCCTTGAAATAACAACAGCATCCGAACGCAAGACACATTCTCATCAGCCCATAACCGCTGCCGAGTAATTTAAGAAAATTGATTCTTCACAGATATCCCGTGAAAAAAGATTTACACTTGTTTGCAAATTAATCAAGAAATGGTTTGGAAAAAGGCATGTTCGTATGAAATTGCTGAATTTAGCTTATGATGCTCAACACAAATTAGGTTGTGCCGATGCTACTTTCACCCAAAAACGATTTTGGGCTTTGCTGGTGAAATCGCAAAGGTCAAAACAGTGACGCATGGAGATCGAGCAAAAAGCGTTTTTTTGTTTTTTTTTAGTTTGAGAACCACAAAAAAGCACGAGTTTTGGATTCAGTTTTACAGGCCGTTCTCACGCAGTCTCATCAGTTTATCGGCTATTCGCTGTAGAAATGTCCCGTGACTTCGACTCGTTAGAGATGGTGCTTAGCCTTACAAGAAGGGTTGCCATGTTTTCATCGTCAAAAACGACGGCACATTTTTGATGAAGGTTATTAATATACACATAACAAAGGTTTTAGCATATGCTTCTACCTTTAAAATCAGCGTATATTTCTTCAAGAATCAAGTTGCATGAGTGTAAATTTCATTTTAACTGTTCAACCTGAAGACATTTGGGCTTTTTAAACGTCTTCTGAGGACTAAGTGTTTCTCATTAGAAAAGAGGACGTATGGGAACCCAACTTACAAACGAACAGCTTTTTTCCTTGCTGAACGGGAATAGCCTGCAGAGACAGTTGTTAAAGAAATCGGCCTTGCTGCAAGCAGGTGTGCTGCGTCCATCGAAAGCTCCAATGCTTGCATTTGAAAGTTGGGAATACTCAGAAACGTATTTACAACCTATTTGAAACGATTTACAGAACAATATATATCGAAAGGAATCCTTTCACTGCCAAGAATCAGGCAGGCACTATATATCCTAACACAGCATATATTTCGCCTACGGAGTAGGCATCTTCATCTCAGCGAAGTTCATACAACTGTTGGATCAAACAAAAACTACAAGCAGTATAAACACATAAACACTATAGTATGGCTAAACAGCTAAGCATAAGTAATTCACGAGAATGCATAATCACCTGCCCATCTTATTGAGAATTGTAAGAACACAGAACAAACAATAACGCCTCTCTAACAAAACGACAAAAGAAGAATGAAGCCGAAGGAGAATAGAACACGTGAACAAAGACGCATTCAGCGTGGATAGATTAACTAAAAGAAAAAAATCCACACCACTTATCAATGAGGAACCGAACGAATTAACACAAAATTGACGCGTTACTTAAAAGTAACACATTTGATTGCAGGCATGTAAAACAAGCTCTCAAGGTTATAGTGACGTAACAAACAAGCAAATAGCAGTGCAGTAGAATAGACTTCAGAAGATTAAGCAAGTAGCAAATGTAGCTTCCCAGCTAAAACAGTACGTTCAGGAGCTCAAAATATGGTCCAGATTGAATCCATGAAGCTCGAAGTCACAGGCCAACACCGACGCTCTGCGAAGGGCCCTGATTAAATGATGTTGTGATCAAATTGTCTTCTATGGGTTCCGTTGGGTCGTAGGTATTCGCAGAACGCTTTCCAATCGTAAGACAGAACAATATGCAACAAAATTGCAAAAATTTTCCAGTGAGTATTTAAAACAGAGCTTGAAAGTGTAAAGTCTCGCATACAAGTTTTAGTTGTTTATGCCTTCTCAAACTAGGGCTGCCACGCTTTTTCAAGGACCTCCTTAACTTCAGTCTGAAAAAATTATATTTCCTTCCTTGAACCCGTCCATTAACGCCGAGCACGAAGCTGGACAGGCCGCAAGCATCGTTTTTACAAGTTTTCGGTAGTGCCCATCCGCTATTCGAACCCCGAATACCAGTTTAGCACACGCTCTATTCCACCAAGCCACTTAGTCGGTCCACCAGTTGTTAATTTTCAGTAATTTTGACGCAAAACTTTCTCAAAATCAATTGATGATAGTCGGTGAGGTATCAGTATCTCATGTTTTAAAAATGTACCGAAACTACTTCTAAATTGGGATGTATACAGCATTAGAAAACAACCTTTTGCATGACAAAAAATGGAGCTTCTACAAGGAGCATCGGCATTTTAGACCATGGGTTCCCAACCTTTGTCTTACCATGTACCCCTTCAGCATTTCAACAGGTAAGTATGTACCCCTTCAGCATTTTGACGGATGTACATGTACCCCTAAGATATCCTGTGACAATACATTTTATCATGGTTATTTATTGATATATTTAACAACAAGCATATAATGATTTTTGAAAAGAATATTCATTAATATATGCGTAAATATTTGGAAATAAATCATATGCAAATATATTTTGCTCTTCTGTTGATAACCTTAAATGTACCAGTCGGATAGGCAAATGTGACCCTGGGGATACATGTACCCCAGGTTGGGAACCCCTGTTTTAGACCTATAGCCCATTGGTTGGCCAACTCCTCTCTGGCAAAATCACTGCCCTTGTTAAACTGTTGCAGAAGTACAGCAACTAGGATCTTCATTACGAGTAATTAAATCAGTTCCAATAAAATTCTTGTTAATAAGTTAAAGTGATGTGAAATATTCCGTCAAAGTCAAATTTTATTTTCATTAAAACTCTGTTTTTGTACATAGGCACGTCACAAAACCAATGTTGTCCTGCAATCGCCGCCGTATCATTTGAGTCGATCTTTCTGATATAACTCAGACAAATTTGACTTCGGGCATGCATTGAGCGACTAGTTTATGGTTTCATCATCTAAAACTGCCAGACTGTATGCCCCATTAGGAGGAGGGTGTTTGGGGCACTCCAGGACAGTATGATCTGCGGTTTGTTCCTCAGCGCCAGACTCACAGGACCCTGCTGGACCCCATGTATAAATGCTGAAGTTGAACTGTCTAACAGGAAGGTGGTGGCCTAATCCATGCTGGTCTTGTAAGGAACAATCCGGCAGAGTTGGAACTGACATCGGTTACGAAATCACTGAGTCTGTTCAGGTGGCCAGAGTCACATTTTCAGACTCCGACTCCGCTTCTGTTCCAAAATTTTTGAACCCGTATCCGGCTCAGAAATTTTTTTGAATTTGAGAATCCGACTCCTTTTCAAACTCCGCAAACCATCAATGCAACCGAAATTCGGCAGCGTTTGTGCTTAAACAGTGGCATTTAAAAAATCTACGCGGACTCCTGCTATTGCTGAAAATGAAAAGTGACTCCAGATCCGGGTCCGCTTTTCAAAAAACTTTTCACTCCGGTACCGGATCCGGATCCGATAAAATGCAGAATCCTTCCGGGGTCGACCACAGCACTCCGGATCCATGGCCACGTCTGGTCTGGCGTGCCTTCGGCCAATTCCGTCTTCTACATTTGCACATCGCTGCCGTCGATGAAATTCGATGTGCAGCATGTACAAACGGCTATCCTGACAGTAGATGACGCGGCATTTCATCAGGTGGGTGGTGAGTGGGGAGTGGAGCAGGTGTCCAGCCTTCGAAGCGCGGTATGTAAGAGACAATGATAAGATCTTTTGCAAAGAAGTTTGGATGCCTCTCATGACCGGAAGATTGTTCGATGGTGTAGGACGGAGGCATCCAGTCACAGTTCGCAGTGCGTCGTTGATGGTTGAATCCACCAAGCGGTTGTGCGCGCCGTAGGCGTAGCCAGGGCCCTACGGGTCCATGATCCCACCAATCTTTAGCATATCTAAAAATGCGCTTTGAAAGGTGGTATCCCAGACAAAATACTGTTGCTCTCCTAAAATCAAACATTTTGGCCCCCCTGAAATGTTGGTCTGGCTACGCCACTGGTGTGCACTTTGACACCAATCATGAGCGCAGTACTGCCGTTGAGTGGACGAAGGTTAAATGTGTCTGTGGGGAGCGTTGCTGCTCCAACGTCACCTGCGCTTACTGCCAAAATCAAATTCGTCATTTGTCGAATGTTTGTCCGGAGAAGATTTGTTTGCTCATGAGATGCTCACCCTGCTACTGACTTTTTTACCACCTCACACCCCCGAGCAGCAAGTTCGCAAACTTTGCCCTTACCACAAAATGTATCGTTGGTGATCGCATCGAACATAAAACAGAATAGCAAAACTAGGTGTTGCTGACGCTGTTACACGAAACGATGTTGCACGAAATGGAATACTGACACACGAAACGCTTCAGTATTGTGCAAATTACGGAAGAAAGATAAACAGCATTTCAAAAGACTTACATTTTACAAAATGCATCAAATTGATTGGTTTCATCTACCTGCCGATCACCTAACTTTCCTCATTGATCAATAAACAAACGGGGTTCTCATGCCAGGTTTACCGTCACCAACGCAGAAATAAAAATATAAAGCTTTGTGTTGAGTCTTCAATTTTCGCCACCGGTGCTCTGGTGTAGCACTGTTATTTACGGAAAAATATCTCAGTGATGGAAAAATTCATGGACAACATCCATTTGGCTTTTCACAAAAACAACAAGTACAAAGGCGTAACGCAGAAGCTGTTTTGCAAATTTTACCGGTCCAAACCAATGCTGTGAGATTACTTGCCACTTGTCGTCTGTAATGTCACAAAAATGTCATTTTGTTTATTAAACCGCTTCACATTTTTAAAAGGTCACATTGTTATGGCTCGTCGATGGTCCACAACAACAAAGTAAGTTTAACTTTTATCGCAACTTACGTAACATCAGACCTGAACAAACCCAGCAGAATCATGCGTAAACAATGTTATCCCAGAAACCTGCTAAAGCTGCAAACCATTGGCAATCAAATCAACCTAACCTCAGCGTAATTGCGTCGCGCCCGTCTAGACAACCAAGGCCTGGAGAGAATAATTCTCACGGCGTAGCTACACACGTTTGCCGCAGTGGTAGGTGTGGCAAGCGTTTGTTTTGCACCCGAGACCAAAGACTCCATTGGGCTGCCCTCGAGCGAAACGTCTCATCAGCAATTGACTCGCGTCCGTACGTCTCAGGTGATACGCTGACGCAAGGCCGCTTTGTGCGACAGGGAAGAGAAACCACACGACGCGAGAGTGAGTGAGCGCGCTCTTGTTCAAGAGCTATTTTCTTCGCAGGGTAAATGCTTTGCACACGGCTCGAAGAAGTTCAGCGATCGGCGTGGCAAAGATGGGGTAGCAAAGAGATGTAAAAAGGATTACGCGTTACCTTTCTCCTTATGGGGCGTCGCTTTTGGCAAGATTCTCACTGACTTCATCTGGGTTTATGTTCAAATTAACATTTATATATTAAGTAACTTTGCGAATGGTAACTCGAGCAGCGTTTGAATGATATTCAGTAGTTCTCAAAATTTTGTTGATTTTATCGCTGACTGGCAATACAGTGCTGCCAAAATGCGACAAAGCCAAGCGTGCAAAGCGGATGTGTAATCTACGACAACTGGAACAGTTGCCACTTACCGTTAACAGGATGACCACATGCAACACCAGGTCGAAACATAAATCATGCCCTCTGCTGAGATAGTTAAGGTCAATTGTCCTCACCCAAGCAGGGCTAAGCAGTGCGCTTGCAAAATATTTGATGTCTAGCAATCGATGCGCACTGGTAAACTGTACACAGGAAAAGTTTCATTATGCTTGCGGTAACGCAGGTACTTCGCAAATTGGCAACGGGAACATAAACGAAACTCAAGCAAACACCAGTCATTCGAATAGTGCAGCATGTAAATGAAACCCATGAAAGCGTTGCTAAAAATGAGCGAATTCATTTTAAACCCGAATAGCGTGATTATTGGGTTTTATTTTCTACCTGACTCAAAAAGTTATGTGCGAAAGCTCTAGGTTTGTTACAAGCTTGCGAGGAATCAGCCGTCTGGGCTCGGCTTTGTTCGCTTTGCTATGATTCAAACTTGCACATATCTCTATTGAAGTAACTCAATTATGTAGCGAACTCCGTCAAGGCGACTGAGTTGAATCCATCGGCAAGAACTTTGCGTACGAATTCAACTCAGTCGTCTTGGTAAAGACTATAGTTACTTAGAAAGTTATACGTGGAAACTGAGCCCGGTCGGAGTTCGCCATATAATTTGTTTTGTAAGATCGACATCCCTTTGCTTGGAATCGCTTTTACGCTGAACTCCCGAGGATCTATTCGTGACTAGTATAAACAACAAGAACTCTGTAGACTATTTCGGTATCGATCGAAAGGAATCCTTCCAAAGCAATTGGTCAGACACCTTGTATTACTGAGAATATATTTCGCCTACTGAGCAGGCATGCCCAGCTCTTATTCAAACAGAATATGTAGGCTACTTGATTTCATTTATGTCCTTCACATACAGTAGGCTACTTGCGATTTAAACTCCTTCATGTTCACAGGATCATTTTGAGGCTGATAGCCTTGTTGTTTATATTTCGTTAGTTGATGATAACTTGTTTTTAGTATTTTCACTGCAGCGGCTTTGTTTAAGAAAACTCTCTCGTTGGTAGCAGCACAACAGCCTCGAGCATTGTAATTTCAATACACAAATGACATTTGCAAAAGGTCAGAACTCAAATTCCAAGGTCAACGCACCTGAGTAAGGGCCTCTGACAATTGTAAACCATAAGGGAAAAGTCAATGGCCACTTGGCCAGAAACACCAGAAAGACTGTTTGCACAGAAACGGCAACAAATTTGCTTTGCCGCATTTGCACAATGGACACAGCCGACGTTTTTACTGTGTTAAGCAGGGATTAGGAAATGCTTGCTCCGTGACGTTAAAAAATCTCGCCAGTTACATCTTTTCATTTTTGAGTCTGGCCGTTCAGTCACCCTGTACGTTTGTCAGTAACCAAAGGGCAATCGAAGTTTGTTTTATTTTCTGACAATTTCGTTGCGAAACTGGAGAGGTAAGGAAGCGGAAAAGGCTTCTAACGTGGGCTGATTGCCTCTGCGAGAGCTTTCCCCACCAGACGTGTTTGTGCAGATCTTAAGCTGGACGTTAGCGCTTGCACGTAGCTTGATTGACATGCAAGAGTTTTTTCTGCGGTTAGCTAAACGTATTTTTCCGAAAAAATCCGTGTTATCATGTTTTGACAGCCGCCAGATTTACCATGAGGTTTCTCGGTAAGCAAATTCAGCATTTTTGCCATTAATCTTAAGCGGCACGTCTCGGCTCCGTGAAATCAGTTCTTAGCACATCGTACAACCAGTGTTGGCTGTAACTCTACGCTGCTTTTTCTTCCCTCTGTGGAGCGTAGCTAATAAAAATCTTGGTTAACAATTACAGCAAGTGACTCATGCCGTGTGAACTGCGCAATAAATGCAAACAAAAAAGCAAATCCACATTTTGCTTTTTTAATTTGCTAAATTGCCTTGGTGCAGAATTGCAATCCAAAATTTCAGTGTTTTAAAAGCGTTGCCACCCTTGCACTTAAACTACTTTTTAATATTGCCATACAAAAAAGAAACTAGCAAAATATCTGCTCAAGCAAGCGCCAAACCTATTTTTCCGTTTGCTGAAGCAGGTGCAAACCAGTGTGAAAATAAATTCACAAGACACAATTTCTTCAAATCGATTTTTTCTGACTTACTTTTCAATTGATCGCATGGCAAGTAGAAAATATCTCAAGCATCAGCTTTTTTAAACTGGTGGACAATGGCGCTGCTTAGTCTTAGCGTGATATTACTGCAAATTCAACCCCTAAGTCATTTATAGGTTAGGTTGAGGGAAATGTGTGTAGAAAGAATCACGATTTCGAATTTGAGATCTTTGCCAAAATTCAGCTGCATTTCATCCATCAAAATTGGCCATAACAAATAATTTAGAAGCTGTGTTAGTCTACGTGAACTTATGTGTTGTCAAGCTTTCAGCTCAAGTGGCCACTTTTACAGGGCATGCTGAATCAGTTGGTTAGAGGTGCTCTGCAACGATTCAAAGCAAACGTTCTTCAACGCGCAAACCAGCTTGGTGAAATCTTCTGCCTTCTCCCGCCACTGCAAAAGTCGCCCCCATGCCAACCGACCTACGCATGTCTAATGAGTTTTCCACCGCGAAAACGAAAACAAAAACAAGCGCGAAATCTTGTTTGTTTGTTCTTTTGTGGTGCTCGTTCGCTCCCACGGGTGTGCTCCACTGCGGAGGTGAACAGGCGCTTTCCTCCGAAGCACTTCGACAAAAAAAACTTCATATTGGCGCCAACACAAGGTTCTGTTCCGGTGGGCTGATCAGCAAACTGGCAAACTCGATAGAAATCCGTTACTTTGCTGAAGCCCGTTCAAGAATTAGCAACAGCAGGCCCTTACTCGAAAGATCGGTCAGAAGCAAGCAAGCCATTCAAGAATGCGAGGTCTCACAATGCAAGCGCTATTCTACTGCAGCTCGGGCGGTTAGTGGTGACCTGTTATTATTTCAAGATTGTCTGAAATTAATAGCTAGTGTGATTGCCCTGCGCTTCAAAACAGTCTTGTTTTGCTGCAGATTTTGCAAATCCTGCCTGAGCTATCTCGGACAACTATTAAATTGCTGTTCTCGCTCGTTTGTCAAAGTGCATTGCTTTTCTAAGCGCGGCCTGAAGGCAAAGAAATTATTTTGTCGACGTTCAGAATCTTTGTCGCTTTCGACAGCAAGCTGTCTGATCTATCGACATGTGGATGTACGTGCTATTTTCTTCCGTACGAATGTTATTAAGTTAATCCACAAACAGTTGTGTAACTATGTGAAGATCACACTAGAGTAAGCACGTGACTTGACCCAATCAAGTGTTTCCCACAGAGCAAAAAATGCACGTTTGTAAACAAAAATGTTGCTTGATTTTTAACAGCCACTACATCAAAACAATTTTAGGTTGTTTGTGAAAGATATGTATATATAAGAGGCCAAGGTAGCACATGCGCCGGATAGAGTTGGAAACGTCTTGTTTGGTGCCTCATATCCTCGCATGCAACAACGAAAGGAAGACGTTTCAACCCCCACTACAAGTTGTGAAATAGGAGTTTGTTTAAACCTGGTATAGGTGTTGCAGGATAGAAATTGTGAGTAACACCTAAGGTCACAAAATCTGTTAAAGGGATGTTGCATATTTCTATGAGCTTGTTGGTGCAATGCGGGAAACTGCGTTTTTTAAATTTATAATAACTTTTATTACATTGTATTTCTCCGTCTAGCTTGTGCTGTTATAAAGACTGTTAACCATAGATGAAAGTTTGATCTTTTCATACAAAGGCTTATCCTATTCGAACGAACAATTACTTTTCATTCTTTCTCGACCTTTGTCTCGCTTCAGAACACCTCAGTTTTAATGTCCAATTTTTATTATTAATGTGCTCAACTGTGTTTTTTTATTTGATTGATAGGGGCTTATTTCCAGCTGTTTCAATATGTACATCGTGCTAGCAGAAATTGTTTTTGCTATTCCAAGCATAGGTCGATTTTCATGGTATTTACTAGTGTGTACGTACTTTTTCTAAAATGTAGCACAGAAAATAAGTTTGCTTAAATTGTCAAAGCACTATTTTAAAGCAATACTAACAACCAGCGTGAATTGAACAGGTCGCAGTTTCCTTTTACCTAGTCGAACATGACAAAATACTCCAGCTTCATCTGCAGCTGTAGGATGTCAGCGCTGCAACCTGATGAATTACTGAAGTTTCAACACTGTTGCTGCATTATTCACAGTCAAACATTTTTTGAAACAAAAAGCTGCATAGACAAATGTTCTGATAATATGCCAGGAAACATTTTCACTTTTGACACCTCTAATCTGAATTTGAGGCAAAGCTCCTCTCATTTTTTTGCAATTTTTTGCTGTGGAGTCAAAGCAGTCGAAATGTCATTGAGTCGCTGAAGATATGATTCTGAAGCATAGTTTAGTGGTTTTTGCTGGAAACCGTTAATTTCATGTTACCTGTTTTATTTGTAAGCAACGTTCAATTAGAGTTTGCTTGGTTATCAGTTCTGTCGGACTAGAGAAAGCGTTCTCAATACTTTTGTAACCACAACAGTTTTAATGCGCCAACCAGGAAGAAGGAAAAAAGCTGACGAAAACCTACTCTAAAAATCCCTAGGGATGAATCATGCCAACCACATCCTTCAGTTTTTACTATATAATAAAAAGAGAACTACTGACTTCAACAACAAAAAAAAGCAGTCACGCGAACAATCCGAACATCTTTTTTAAACCAAAGTGTTCAGTTTGGTGTTCAGCGGCACAAGCTATATTTTTGATTAACGATTGGCTTCACCCATAATACACCACTTGGATTAGTTGTTAAAACCTTCACAGATATTAACATTTAAACTGTAGGTGTGAGCAATACTTGATGTAAAGTGAATACAGATTGCACGGCGGTGCTTGTTAATTCTCGTCTTTTGCCTGTTTCGCTGTAAAGTTCGAGTATTAAAATCAATATTGGCCTGGCTCGAGTGTATAAAATGTTATGATTGCTTTAAAAATGTTTTTGCTGAATCTACCAGTACGTGCGTTGTAGCTCTTTGCTGATACAAGCTACTCAGATTTCATTTTATAAGCCTATGATATTTTCAGAATAAGGATAAGCTTCGCTTCGTGCAAAGACTGGGCCAGCTTGATTTTCAAGATTGTCTTGTTGGACAGTATTAGCAATATCAGAAAGCAATTGAAAATAGCACACGCTACTATTGTTTGGCTTTTTCTTCATCTGGAACAGTTGCATATATGTAACCTGTTATACCATACTGTGTCTGAACTGAGAGCTGCAGCCTGCAGATCATAATACCACAGCGCACGTCAGGCGCGGAGTTTTCCGTCAAGCCTTGTCGTCGTAATTGACCTTGATGTAACCTTTCAGTGAGAATTTCGACGGCATGGTTAGTTTTCTCGTCTGCTTTCTTCGTTTTCGTTTCTCAGTGACGTTGACGTAAAACGTCGCTATGCTTGAATTGCTGCGTCAATGCGTAAGCTCTTGACGCAAATACGTCCATTCGCGCTTCACTTGTTGCTCGTCCTGTAATTCCCTGCGGCTGTGGTTTTTTAAAAAGCTGTTTGAAAAATTCGATAACGGCGAATGATGCGTTAATCGTAATGTTTTGTAAATGCAAATAAAGTTTTGACGCAGGTGGAAAAATACAAAAACTATTTTGCTTGTTCAATATGCTAATTAAAAAATGTGGAAGAGATTTGATTTTTGATGTGACTTTAACTCAGTTGCTCACTTGCATATTTTCCTAAACCAACCACGGAAAATTCCAAATTTCTGTCTTCCTTAATTTTATGCATCCTTTTTATTTTGTTCACTTTATGCATTTGGTTGTTGATTTTGTTCGTCGCAAGCTGCAGATTATATTTCGTTTTTTAACCTGCAGAATGGCAAATATACGAAATAGTTTTTGCGACATGCAGTTTATGATTTTATTGATTGGAGAAAGTAACTCTTTGTTCTGTAACGGTTTTATATAAATGATTGTGAGGAGGACTCTTGCAATTATAAGTGATTCCCGTTTACTGGTTCGTCTTCAAGCAATGTAATGTTTATTACTTTTGCTGTTGCTATAGATAAAAGAAAACACAACTTGTTGGTGGTACTCATGTCACAGAGAGCTATTTTTGTATCACCTCACCACACTTATATCGCTTAACAAATGTCTAATAAAAGACGAAGAATGCGTTTTATTCCAAAGCTTGTTAACGCGCGAGCAAAGCGTCGATCCCTCGGTATGGAGAAGTTGTCCAACCTGCCATTCTCAAGCGTGTGACGTCCTCTCGTTTTGTTAGCGTAACCATAGCGTAGACGTACGTCACGCACTGACGAGAGCGTGTCGGGAAAAAGGCACGTGCCATTTTTGCAGCTCATATATAAACCCAGTCCTCTCTCTCTCAGCAGATGAAGCGTCAACTCAACAAGTTCAATAATGCCAGGGATGAATCATCAGCACGCAAAAGCGTAGGCAGAGCCAGAATTTATTGTATTTCAGTTTAGGAATTTGTTTTTTCGAATTTGATTGCGAGCGGCATACTCTAAGCCGTCAGGTGTCGCAAAAGAGCAAATAGTTTTCTTGTTCGTGAAGAGTGAAAAAAGCAAGGCATTAAATTATAATGTCAATCAGAAAATAATAACCAAAGTAACCAACGTGCTTGTCAAACGCAGATCGCAAGAAATAGCTATTGTTTTGAGCTGAGAATTTCTGATCAATTGCAAGTGAAATCACTGTCCATATCTGCCCAACACCGCCGTCATCGAGATAGTCCTCGAAATATTTGTTTGTTTATACAACAGGAGTTGGGATGTATCAGGATTTCAATCCGGTCTATGGCAACACTTGCCCTGCCAGCCAACCGAGCTTTGATAGTGACGATGGTTTGATGAATCCGCAAATAAATCAGGTAAGAAATCAGCCTGTTCCTCCGCCTATAGAATATTGGAGATCTAAAAGTACAGCGACCGGTTCGTATGCGTTTGGGCAATGTCATGATCTCCCGCTATAAGTCACTGCACGTTAAGAGTGCTTGCACAGTAACAAAACTAAGTTCGTTTCAAACAAATTGTAATCTCGCTTGCATTGCAACAGGTAAGGTATGGAATTAAAACATGGATCACTATATCTCGATTTTGCACTCAGTTACACGCTTTACATTCGACTTTTAAATCTCAGAAGTAGTCAACTCAGATTTTCTACACGCTTACTGCGCGGGATACTTTTTTCTACAAAATCAACGAATGACTGTAAACACGTTTTTGATTTGAAATAAATTCGGGTATCATACATATTTAACCTTTTTCGAAACAACTAAGAAAATATAAAAGTTTTAGATCACTTGTTTTTTTGTTTAATTTCAAATTTACTAACCAACAAGCGCAGGGGTAATGAAAAGGTTTGTTAGAACAAGTTTATTAAGCGTTTCAAGATAATAACCCGCTCATGTGAAAGGCGAAAAACTGATAGGTCATGCTGAAACAGCTTTTTAGTTCACGAGTCACAGAAATCAAATCAGCGGTGATTTTCAATGTTTATCAGACCATTAACTCGCCAATGCTTTAATTAGACGCGTGCACTTTTATTAGGTACAACGCATTTATCTTGATCAGACGATGTTACATTGTTATTTTCTACGCATCGAATTAGCGTACAATTAAAGTTATTTTCCATTTTTCACCTACTTACCTGCCTGGTGCAAACACACTTTAATTGGCAAAGCTCACATAGAAACGCAAGCTAGAAATGCAATTTTCGGTAAAAATGTCTGCAAAACATCATGCGTTGCATTTATGGAGCATAGGTAACGGGATTTTTAGAGGTTTGATCAATTCGCCACTGGTTTCACCTTGCCCACAACGGGCTGTTGTTTTGAATGTTGGCAGTCACACCCGATTTGTGAAATCACTTCAAGGCACTCTGCGTCACACAAGTAGGTTTTTTACGCTATTCCCTGGAGGGTCGGAAAAATTACGCTTTAGATAATAGCGGTGATTAGGCATTAGTTGTCTATACGGAACGTCTAAGAAGTGGGTGGCGGGTAATGGATATTTGTTCTTTGTAACTTATCAGTTGCAGCTGGTTTTCATAGTTTACCAGTTGATTTTAAGCATTGAGGCATGAGCAGACGGTAACCATTCGCACATCTTGTCACATGAAATCACAGTCACATTGCATGTATATAACAAGCTACCTCACGTACGTGAAAAACGTTTGGCATGTGATTCTACGAAATACCCTACTAGTTTCCAACGGGCTACATTTAGGATTTCCTTTTCCGTCATTCTTTAAAAGAAGTACTGCCGGAAGCGACTAGTCTCATTACCCTTTCAGTAGACTTAGGCTTGTTTTTCTCGCTTCGGAAGCTTGGCTTCCCGCCCACGCAGGCGTAAATTGAACAATCATCGATGAGGAATGTCTCAGTGGCTTGCTATTTCAGGTTTTTAAGCCCGAAATTTTTGTTGTTTTTCGCCGAGTCACGTTAGAACAGACAGACACTTGTCAAAACAAACTTTCAAACTGTTTACATTTCAAGAAAGGTCAACCTTGACTCTTTGGTGCGCCGCAAGAAAAAGCGCCCGTGTTTCGCAACCTACTCTTTTTTTCCGTTTTCTCTCGAACAGCTGGTTTTTCATTCGGGCTCGTTCGCCGTACGCGCCAGTGCTATTGTGATACAAGGATTACGCGCTTCGTCACAGTGGTCAAAGGCAAGTGAGGGCTTTGAGTCAGTGAAAGAATCTCACTGGGAAGAAAGATTTTAAGCTCGCAGGCGTTTCCGAAAGAAGGACGCAACCTTATAGCAAGGAAAGTCTTCACAATAACAATATACAGTTTAGAAAAAAGCTAAAAGTTGGTTTAATGTTTTGTCTATACCAGATTTTCGGACGTTTGACCTCTGTGCTATTGAGCCGATATATGTTCACTTAACAGAAAAACAAAGGCTAAAGTTTCGTAAAAAAATATTTAGTTGAAAAATTTAAATTTGTTTTAGCATTTCAAAATTGTTAATTTTCTTGCTTATTTCACACATACTCTTAGTGAAGATGTAGAAATTTTAAAGACCTTTCTTCGGTTTGACAACATAAGCCCATCATGCAAACAAGCTATACGAGACGTATTTGAAATATTTTCAAGGGCAATTGAAAACCTCTTTTCAGTCCGCATCGGTTTGTCTGATGGCGGCGAGAAAACTGTAGACGTCGAATCGACAAGGTTGTCTCAGACATGGCCTGTGTGTTCAAATGATGTCATGAAACATGATCGACATTGGACAACGTCGCGGCGGCCACGATCGCTTACGCCGTGAAAGAATTGAGCTTGGTCGTGCAGGCCACTCCGCAGGAACCCAAGACATAGATCGCGAATTATCGCCGTTGCAGTGACCTAGTGACAGGATATCACATCTGGCGGATTGCTCGAATTACACGTTTATTGAGTTGTGCAAGCTGCTTACCGAACGCTTGTTTTTTAATGCAGAATTTAGAAAACGTTTGTTAAGGCATAGACTGCCCTGAGTCAAATTACCGTTTGCTAGTGAAGAACAGTTGCCTTCTTTACTTATCTGTTTAACTCCAGGTGAGTTTATGCGAGGTCTGCAAATTTCTGCACAAACAGGCGCTGTCCGTGCTTCACGGCGATGTGCGCTTTCTCTCTGGCCCAATGGCCATACATTGACGTCACAATACTCTCATGACGTAAAACCCTTATCAACAAGTGTTGTATCGCAGAGGTACAGCTGGCTGCTTGCGCGATCGCTGTCCCATTAAATGAGCACTAGCTAAGACCAGATAAAGTTTTTCCTTACTAAACTCGTTTCGAGTGTCACTAGAGTGAGGAGGCTTTCGTCCTATATCTTGTCGCTTCTGCTTTACTTTGTTTGACGCCATTCTTCGAATTTTATGAATGAACAAAACAAACGACTATAAAAAAAGCTCTACATCGAATTCCAAGTATATTATCCGGCGCAATTCGAAATGCACTACAAAGGAGCAAGAACTCTAGCGAATTTGCGTGGTACACTTCGTTCGCACCGATATTGTTGCAGAACGTTAAATTCAGCGTGGTGTCTATTTTGGTCCGATCATTGCCAGAAACAATCGTTATTGACCAAGTGCGTTTTGCGCTTTCAGGTCTACGGATCGCATCCGTTCAGTGACTCGACAATTCCGTCGCAGCACTCGTTCGATTCGACGCAGAGCGCTTTCGGAAGTGACGTGACACAGCTGGGTGGAAACCCTCAACAGATACTCGGTATACAAGCTGGTCAAGGATACGTCGAATCGTCGCAAGGTTCTCCGATGCCCGGTAGTCATCCAAGCGACCTTCCAGTTGTGCTCAACCGTCCGGATCTGCAGTGGCTGGTCACCACTAGCAACGTGGATATACGCACCTTGACCCCTCCCAATACAGTGTCATCGCCACACGTTGGCATGCCACCGCGCTACCATGCCCAGCCTGGGTCGCCCAGCACTCAGCCGGTGGGTCATCACATGATGGACGACAGGTCGACATCATCTGCAACTATTTCGCATCACCACATTCTTCCAAGATATCA
>JGI24021J15306_10000701_pt1 | contig 28191 bp, 13 predicted proteins | sample Ectturendosymbi1_FD_15306 | JGI IMG/M metagenome (IMG submission 15306) | reverse complement strand
GGAGCCGTGCTGGATTCAGTACGTATTGTTTTTTTGTTTCTTGAGCTTTTTTGGCTGTTTTATGGGAATGAATGTACAGACCATAAGGTGTCTGCTACAGTATTTTGCCGTTTTGGCCATTATTTTGCCGTTGATTTGGCTATTATTTTGCCTTAGTTGGGAGAATAGAGACTACCCCATTTACATGTGAATATTGCTGTACATTTTGCCCAAATGTTGAAAATTTTTGCCCGAATACCGGCCAATTTTTCAGCACTGCGGATGCGACCGCATCCCCTGCATCCCCATGCCGTACGCTTATGGGTTTGCCGCAGTGCGACGTCAAGTAAAATGCGATTGGCTGAATTAGGAAAGTAAGCCTTCCCTACCTTGTTAAGTTTACAAAATAGTCCATTCCGTAAAGACACTCAACGATTGAATTGCCACTATGGAATATTTACGTCACTGTCGGTGTTACGAGAGTTCATGTCTTTATCGACTATTACTAAGCTGAAAAGTCGACATAGCTGAAGAAACAAACAAAAATAATTAAACGGACGAACCCAACAGCGAACTGTTCACGCTCCAGCGTGCTACCCAGTACTGACTCACAATGGTCTGAAACCGGTATGATTGGAATCTATGCATCCGCGTGATGCTTCAAGCGCGATTACCGAACACAGCACTTTACGCACCAAATTATACAGCAATTAAACAAGGACATTCATGACAGTCGATACTTAAATTGCAAAACAAAAATTTTGTCTTTTTGAGTTCCATGAAGTGCATTTGAAATATGTACGTCGTGTAATTACTCTGGCTAATATTTCAGTAGCATAACGAAACATCTACAAGTGTTTTTGAAGAGAACCTGATGTAAGTCTTGTTAAGTTTTGTACTAGCTCTCAAATATAATATAGTTTGTATTAGTAGTTTGCAGATGCAATTGATCGCTTTATGAAAATCTATGTCTGTCAAATTAAATAACAAAAATGAGCAAAGCTTGTTTAGGAAATCTTTTTTGACAGTATAAGATGGCCTATTATCTTGAAGAATTCAATCCATAGTAATAATATCATTGAACATATAAAGTAATAAGATTCTGATCACCTTTTTTAATTATTTAGTTGGATTTGCCTGTTAAGGTACAAAGTGTCTTATTCATCATTTCTTTAGCACAACAAAAATTGTTCCTAAGTGGCATGTGGCAAGATTATTGAATGGACGCACCCTCTAATAAATCTATATGACTGTATGATTCCACGTAAATACTTCCTTGACTGTTTGCAACAAAGCATGTAATCCGATGTAAACGTTCTTACACTCTGCTGTAGCGTAAAATATAGTCCTGCCTGAGGCGCCGGCAATGCGTTAATTAAGGTCAGCTTTCGAAACCGCAGCACTTGCAGATATGAAAGGTGTGCCGGGGACGGTGAGATGCAACTTCAATTTGTTTGATCTTTATCCTAATACGAAAATGAAGCGTTGTTGCTATTTGTTTGACACAATCTTTCAGAGGCCAGACTTCTCTATTCGCTGATATATTATTTGTGAGTTCAAACAAAAACGTGTTACGAAACAGTTTTCCTAAATAAGCCATAATGGTACCTACAGAGGAAAAAAATATTAGTACACAACGAGGTAACTTTTCTCAAAGAATCAGACGAACGGAAAAGCAGTTCAAAGCAATGATTTTCTTAAATGGGCAATGAATCAGTGAATCGTGAAACGTTTCTATCCACAGNTGGCAACAATGTCGATCTAAGCGATCTATTTTGACGTAGAAAGATTTTATCACAATAGCAGGACCGCGGTTTGTAATATCACTATCTCTGTTCTGCCCCGAGGGTCAAACATTTGTTGTCACTTTTGTTGGTTTTCGGAGATTATTTCTTTATCTAATCGATATTTTCTTGAGATTTTTGCATTACATACTGCGCACACCCACCACGGTGCACATCGGTGAACTGAAAAACTATCTACGCACGAACTTAAGGTAACATCTCATTTAACAAATGCAGTGACATGTATTCCTCATTCCAGAATTGTATTTTTATGAAAGCATTACGAAATATTTAATCAGGTTATTGGCATGATCTTTGCACCAATGCAAAGCCGCACTTATTTCATATTAAAGCAATTTTGCATTAAAATTTTTTGAAAATTCTTTCCTACTTTGAAAGTGAAAACAGATAGATTGTAAGTAACAAATTTCAAATAGGGCAGTTTAAAAAAAATTGCGACCAATTTTCTCAAAACAACATCCTTAGATCTTGTTCCGTGCAAAGATACCCACGTTTAGCCCAAGATTCAAATCAAAATGGATATTGAAGGTAAAATTTGTTTTAAACTAAATCCTACACTATTTAACTCAGTGTTTCACAAACTTTTTTGTTCCATCGCCCCTTTTTCACTCTCGACTCATCGTTGTCGCCCCCCCAAGCCTGATAAAGCAAACACAAGGTGATATTTTTAAATAATTTTATTTAAAGAAATCGATTCATACCATGGTCCCCAGCTCAGTGTGATGGATGTGCTTGGCGGCCTTCACTAAAATTTGGAATATTGGGAGACATTTTAGTGAGGTACAGTCGAAGATCACCTCGCTTATGAATCAACATGCGATTTTGTTGCTATGAGAGCATTAAGGTCATAGCCAAAAATCCCATTTCAAGCAAATATGATGTGGGAAACGATAGAACTTTCATGGTTGAGCGTTTTCACCCCCCTTGTTTTTCGCGCCCTTGCCCCTCAAAATCGCCCCCAAGGGGACGATTCCGCCCACTTTGAGAACCACTGATTTAACTGATATAAACTTGAAGCATTCAGTCACAACGCTCGCTTAAACAAAGAGGTCTTTCGAATGCAGACGATCCGTTTTTTTAAAAAAAGCGCTACGTTGGCACGGCTAGCACCGCATTTGCAGCTTTTCATACCGCAGCACCTGGGGAAAATTAGTCAAAAAATATGACCAATCCAGATTGCAGCTGTGCCCAAGGCCCTCAGTGGCATTTGCAGAATAAGGTCAAAAATCTTGAAACGTGTGAGTTTAGTATCAGGAGGCTTCGACGGTTTGCTGTTCATTGCTTGACGCACTTTTTTGTTGTCAACACAAATTGGTCAAACTCTTCGAGTGCAAAACCATCACGTTTTGCACAGATGTTTTCGACTGTTAATGGTATACCTGATCTTCTAATGGCATGTCACCAGTCACCAACGTCGCATGAGATATGTCCGTGATTTTCAAAAATCGTCATGCCGGTTGACATCATCAGTTGTTTTACATTCAACGTGAGGACAACCTCAGTGCTTATTTTTTGAATAAGGTCGCAGTTTCATTTTTACCTACTGTTTCACCAAAAAAGAACAGCGTTAGTATTAAAAGTTATATAACAACTATCTCCTCTTACCGTCCTTGACAGGTTTTCATTGAGACAATGTGTAAATCGATGAAGTAGCATAAAAAGTTTAAAGTTTATGAAAGATTAGAAAACTTTACAGCAGTGCGCTGATGATAGCCTGTTATTCTCATGTACAATCTCATTTTGAAATTGCACGTATGCAAATCACGTCGTTTTTATAAATATAAATACAAGTCTCATTTTATTTGTCCCATGTTTAATTATAGTTTGGACGTTTTGACGGAAATGAGCCAAATACAGTATTTGCGGAAGAATGTTGCATTTCCCCAACATTCCTGATAACCGATGCCAACGCGGAAGGGAGTTGTGGTTTTGACTGGACCGGCAAGAAAACAACGTTGAACCTTTGCCTTACAATCAGTGTTATCATGCCCTTAAAAATAAAAGGAAGATTTGAGCTGTCTGGTTGACACTTTTCGTTTAGTAAAGAACATTTTTATATAGATTTACAAAGCTATTGAAAAAAATTTAAGTTAAAATTTTAAGTTTTTCTGTGAGATTTTATCCTGACATTTTTCTAAATTCGTAGCAAACCAGTAGTACATTGTCTTGTTACTAACCTCGTTGATAAAGACAATTTATTAATTACCCTGATGCACTAAGAATGTATTTCAAAATGGCGGTGCTCCAACAAATTTTTCATTATTTGCAAACCACTGGTTTATTCATTAATTAACAAATAACTCCATGCTCATACGTTCGCTACTGTATGGAATTACTGAATCATGTTGATCAAAGTCTTCTTTCAAGGTATGTATTAATCGAAATACAAAAAACTGCAAGCTGAATATGCGCATCAGCTGTTTTAATGGTGAACTTTTACTTTGTAGAAAAAGTGAAGTACTTTGAAAGTCTTGCTAATTTCAGAGCGAAGCTTACGCCAAGTCGGCTCTATTCTTCGTGCCGAGGCAGGACATCTAAGAAAAATACTTTCATTACTACTTAAAAACTGGAAACAATTCAGTGCAAAAAACTTCAATCATTAAGTAAAATATCCGCGTGGAAATGACTGACTTAACATGCGGTGCATTTTTAACAGTGTTGATTTTCTCCCAACTCACTAACATTCTCCCCTGTTTTATTTCGTGTATAAACGTCTTTCGGCTTTTTTCTGAACCGCTTTGTATCCATGTGATGGGACCTTTAGTCTGAGATGAACACATTAAAAAAATGTATACAATTTTTTATAAAATTAACTGAAAATGACTATGAAACCATTCAGCAAAGGTGAACGTATCGTATTGAAGGGTAAGTGGACTAAAATTTAATGCGCAGATATTTTGCGCCTAGCCAACATACTTAATGAGTATTTATAAAAACAATGGTTGTAATTTGCAAACGGATTTGTGAAAGTGTTCTAAAATGGTTTCGTTTCTGCCCTCTTGCGGACAGATCCTTGGAGTAACTCAACAACTCGCACTGAAAAGCAATTCGACATGAGGATGCATATAAAACAACATAAAATGTTTATTTTCAGGACACCAGTTTGCAGAGGAAGGGATGCGTGCATAGCAAGATGTGAGAGAACGCAAGGATTCGTTCGCGGTCGTTTTAAGGATGTATGTCGGGGAATGAATTCATGCCAGTGCACAAACCAAGGAGCCGTGTGCTTTTAAAAAATCAGTTCTGTTAGACATTTTAATGGTAAACTCTCCGACCAATTTATTGTTTTCATCTTATTTTCAGCACTTAGATTCGCAGCAGTTCACCGCTGTATGTATGGTCGCTGTATAAATGTTTCAGACACAAGAAATGTAGTAACTTACATCTTTGTACGTGCATTTAGCGAAAAATAAGTGTTTACCTCCTTGCAGAGTCTCATTTTATAATAAGCTTAACCGTGTTCTTGTTTGTTTGGTTGGCCTATTGCATTTGTTAGAAAGACTGGTTCCAAGTCAAATGTGTGTTTCTATTTCAAATGTCATATTAACTGCAATTGGTCAACAATAAAACAGACAATATGTTCAGATATCGTTTAAATAAAGGTAAGAACCATGGAGAACTTTTGACAATAATTAAAAAAATTAATTTCAAATATAAAACCGTGCTTATGATGTAATTCGTAGCATGCGTCTATTTTACTGACAACTAAAAAAATAAGAAAACTCATTAATTTCTTGAATAAGAAAAGCAAATAATGCAAAAGGTATATACTTTTTAAACGTGCACTTACAAACCGAAAATATCAAACACATCTTCCATCGAAATGTAGTTTTTGAAAAACAAATCAATAAGAGAAAAATCTTAAATTAATTTTTTTTACACTAAAATATTTGGGAACAAATTTAAGCAGCATTCAAAAGTTCGCAGAAAGAACTCAAACATACAACAGCAACCCATTGTCCTCACTAATTTTTATTGTCAGTAATGATTTCATTTGCCGTTTGCATTTCCCACAGTGTGTAACATATTAACTGTGCTTTACCGGTGGTCTACTCTGCTCAGTCTTTAGCATTTGAGAACACATTTATGTACGTTTGAGAGATTTGCAGAGTTTTCAACGAGTTTTATGGGAAACAACCCATGTGCAATGCACTTCCAACGACCTTGAAATTGTTGCACACAATAACTTGTTTTAGTTTTAGTCTTGTTTCAAACAATATAATCCACACAAAACAACCAACAGTTTTTACGACTGACAGGAAACAATTGACTTAGCACACTTGAAGTTTGATCATCTCAGACTACTCAACTTACCCTGACGTCCCTGTCCCCGTGGCTGTGTTAGCTTATGCTGTAGCCTGAATGACACAGCTGGGTGTTCTTGCCGACATCAAATACGTCTTCGATATATTGCATCTGTTGCTCGTGATGGCCCTTCGCTTGTATTAACCCTTTGGAAATGTAAGCAAAATTGTTCTCCTTTTCTGTGAAAAAGTATTGGCTAAAATGAAATATTGATCACCACTGCCTGCCGCCATCGGGGATGTATTGCTAACAAGTGTGGGATTGCATCCAAAAAATCTAGTCATTTGTAACTGTTTCGAACTCGTTTTAAATCAAAATATGAAAAAGGTGAAAAAGGTGTGGGAACGCGGTTACCACGCTTTTCCGCCCCACTGCACCCCTGGCCGTCATGCGCCTGAAATGTTTGTCAACGGAACTTTCAAAATTGCAATTTTACACATTTTTCTCTTCACACATTTTTTTTATCTTGTTATATCATAGAATGCTTGCAATACATATGATTACGTGATTGAAATCGTTCTAGTATGCCAGTTTGCTATCAATTTTTAGTTTTTTAAATAAAGGGTTCTGTAGATGCAATTCGTTTGTGTATCATTGGGCTTCATTACATTTCAATGCCTTTGCTGATAAGACATTTTCTGTCATTTTGACCCGCAGCAATAATCCATCGCAAATGTGAAAAAAAAAATTGCTGATCATAACAATAAATTTTCTGCAAACTATCAACAGTGACTTTCATGCACACTTGAAAAAGTTAAGGTTATCTTTGTAACAGATCATCTATCAACTGGAAATATTTGAAAAGTCGGAAGCATTTGAAAAACTATCTGCGTTGAAGTTTTCGTTGGTACAGAATTTGTTTGGTTCGTGCATTCCCACGTTAGGGCTTAGTGCTTGCTCATACTAGCGTTAATGATAGCTAATAAGTAACGTATTTCTGACCTGCTCTATGTTGGTCGTGGTGGTGGCGGTGCGAGCCAGTGACATTACCTGCTTATCTTGTCCAAACAAAACATGTTTAACTTGGAAGCTTATTGCGTACACCATAGGCCTCCACCTCATTCTACAATTGCTTGTATGTAATGTAACATCATACACAGTTGGTGGTGTTGGAGTCAGCGATTTTACCATCAATCTTAGATAATTGTTGAAGAGTCTGCGATTAGAGAAGTCTCACAGGTACGAATGTCTTATTTTCTTTCTTATGATCGTTTGCTTGGCCGTGATATTTCGTTAGTGGCCAATCCGAAGAACTCTGCTGGCGTCATTTGCACTTCACATTACAATCTTTATTTTGAGCGTAAATCTATGAATTATTGCTAGTTATTTTAAATAATGTTAATGCAAATGTTTGTGTTTATATTTGTAGTTTTGTTTTAGATTACACTACAGTTTGTTCAATTTTCAAGCATAAAGCAAGAGAAAAACTTTAGGTCTGCAAAATTGGTTTTCAATAGATAAACATGTGAAGCAATCTTAAGACAGCTTTTTATCTTATTAAAACACTGAATTGGTTTTTAGTTGTATCCTGCCATATATTTGCCAGTTTTACATTAACCTTTACAATAAGCTACATGTGAGACAAAGTTTTATTAAAGATTGAATGCCCTCGCTGGTGGTACTGGAAACCACAGGTTTTTTCATCGATTAACTACACAAATGTGATTAGCAAAATTTGATATTTATTCTTCTGACAAACGACACGTAAATGACCGAAGGCATATGAACATGACATCGTACAGCAAGCTTGTAAAGTATTGCAAAAGAAACAAAAAGAGTAGTCGAAAAGAAATCTTCCACATTGTGTAAGTGAAATAGTTGTTTTCAAGTCCTGGTACTTTCAACTGCAAGGCATTGGGTTGCATGCTCCTGGGCAGGCTGACAGTAAGCAAAATCTAATGAGCCTAAATATTTTTGTTGATGAGACACGGAAGAAGCTTCAATGATCAACTAAAACTGAATGAACTAAGGAAACGTACTCTATGCATACTGGATCGCGATATAAAAGTTGTGCTTTTTTCTAAACAGTGTACGACATATATAAGGTTCAACCTATGCCGCAAATCATAAAATAGCTTACCCTCTTTACCCACTGTGCTTATGCTTTTCCGACATCACTTAAACAATATGAAATACAAAAACATAATTAATGTTGAAGTTGACGTTATATATGCTAGATGTTTTTCTAAAATCATAATGTTGTGCATTTCTTATCTTTTGAAAACTTCTTGCAGTTCGTCTCTTGTCATGTTTACTGCAATGTTTTTCCATCTAGAGGTCTCCAATAGAAAGGATTTATAAAGGAAAGAATATACATTTGACTTGAGGTGCATCTCCCTCTCCTGGAACAAAATCATTTTATTGGTTTTACGATGCAGTTTGGCAAAGTTTCACTTATCTTAGAATGTTGAAGATTTTTTTGCATTTAATCATAAAACGAAATTTTTGGAGAAAGATGTTGACTACCATTCTATCAGCTCTTCGCCCACATCTAAAGCTGTTCCGCAAATTTCCTTATATTTACAGTAGTTTTAAAAACTTTCGTCCGACTAAACTTCCACTTGGAAAACTGATCATATTGCTCCATTTTAAATTCTTTGACTGGTCATTTTTTTAAAAATACCCCAATACACATGCAATTATCTTATTCAGTATGTTTCTTCAAACATTTGAGAAGCCAAACAATGCAGGATATTTTCTATCAGACTCTGCATTTACGTAGACCCAGCGAGAAACTCCGCACTACTGAGTGAAAGCTGAATCAATTAAGCCGGTTGATTTGCGTCTGGTAGTGCATGTTACACGTTTTTCGGCTTAATTTGATAAATTAGTGAAATTCTTAGAAATGTTGCTGTTTGTCAAGGTCGTTGCGATGGTTCACATGTTTTGACATAAAACTTAACGTTGGTTTAACAGGTACGTTACTATTAATCAACTAACAATTTTTGTGAAGCTCAGATTCTTATTAAAAAATATCGTTAACCGACTTGACCTTTGGTTGTAACTTTTAGAACCGCAAAGATATTTGTGAGATGCTTTTTTATGTTGAAAATGTTTTAAGTGGTAAATTTGTCAAATAAGGTTTAGCATCACATTGTAGAAACTTATTCTCTTTCCCAAAAATGAGATTAGAAGCTACGCCGTTGGAAATACGAATGCAAGCCAAAGTCAAGCAGTGAACACTTTTGAAGCAAATCTGAAAATTTTCTTTTTGAAACTTTGCAATTGAGCCTGTCTTTCTGTGACGAAACAAATGCTCAGTTATTAAGTTTCTTAAGCTTCTCTTTCCTCCATGTTGATCATGCAGTATTTCTGACAACTTACTTAGCAAACATTCATCTTGGTAATATTCTCCTAGAACAAATACAGTATTTCTCACTAGATATAGTGATCAAGATCGTAACAACAATCCCTATATGCGACCAAGTCTTATCCCCCTATTGTGCCAAATACGAAATGTCAATTTCTTGACGCATTAGCGTAAAGCAAAGTGAATAAGCACTCGCACCGCTAGTGGAGCAGTAGACTCCGCTCAAGATGCCAAATATTTTGTAGCAATGAAAATAAATTACGTGTTGAAGTACTTAATCGCGGAAAAACTGCCTGGGTGAACTACGCAAAAGACTGGCTAAGTATAGAGCTGTAGCTTACGGATTTGATGGTGACCCCAAATGGTACAATTTCTCAGCTATTTATAAAGGTTTACCTCAAATAAAACACTGCTGCATCTGTAGCATTCGTAACATGTCATTGCAAGAAAAACTTATAGCACAGAAGGTGTAAGAGTAAATTCTCGTTTTAATTTGTTGTTTAATAAATAGCACTCTGTGCTGCGCAAGCGGCTACATTTTGCAAATTTAATCCTGATCCTGAAAAGTTTTTTTCCAGCAGAAAATGTACAATTTGAAAATTTTATCACTGCATTTATTTCAACAAGTTAGGTCAATAACGTAGAACTTAGATTCTTTCACATGTATTCCAAAAAAATGATTGCAGTAGCAGCGTAACGACTGCTAAACAAGAGCAATAAGAATTTTTAGGCATGCCAAACTAAAAATTAAATTATAAAACAACATATGCAATGCAAAATATGAGGTGGCTTCACTTATTTTATTCTTTTTCTAATTTAAATTACCTTACCAAATCTTCTGTGTAACGTTGATAGTCTACAACTGCAAGTCAAATCAGGTTCAGGTCAATTGGCGGAACAGCACAGTAAGAATTCTACGCAGTAGGGTGTTTGGACTTTTACTTGCAGTGCAAACGCTAGAAGTCGAACGTCAAATAGGGCAAGAGGTGACAAGTTCAACCTGGTTAGAAAATTCACATCGTGGTACATTCCACCGTGAGCGTAGGGATCAAAGCCGCGTTTCGACTCACCTACGCGTATTGTGAAAATAACAACAACGTTATGATTCGTACAAGGAAACCTTCGAAGACTTTATTTGACACAACAACAAAAATTCTAAAAACTTCGTAAGCATTGCAACGCACACTGCATTTCTTGAAAGAAGTAAATTCGTTTGCCTCTTGTTTTTTTGTAAAGATTTGGGAAAATTTTGCTGAAGCTTGCGTTAGCAAGTTACAGACCATTTTTCCACTGCCTCGATAAAGGCAAAAAGTACTATTTCCAGCCAGTAATAATCCATTACGTTTGAGAAGTTCATCAAATATTTTTAGGTGAGCATCACTGATGGCTAAAGCTGATCCATTCTGGAACGAAGAGAATTCATTGTTAAAGTTTATGCTGTATGTCATGCTGCAATATGAGACATTATCACTGCTATATTCTGTCACGTTCAGTTATGCACAGGGTTAACACTGCATGGACGTAATCGTTTCACTAATGGTCAGCCCTAATTTTCAGACGTTGTCAAAAGGTTGAGGTGTTTCATTTAAGCAGAAGTAGTAAACGCGATTCATCTCATGTATTTGCCAACTTCTCATTTGCTCTATTTGCGCAACTCACCGCGTTTTTCGCCAAAACTTACAATTGTTGATAGAAGCGTTTAACTCGTATTCAAACCAACGTTTGCCAAAAGACAAAAGAGTAATATTTGTTTTAAACATCTATCGTTCCACGCGGAAGAGTGACTTTTGTTTCGTCTAAGTATAGCAAGGGGCATCAGTTCAGGTTAAGCGCAGAAATGTAAATGGTGGAAATAGTTTAAACGATGACAATCAAATACAGATGACTTTCTTTTAGCTCCAGAACGATTCGCTTGTTTACCAAGAGATTCTATTTACACTGAGTGACGAAAAACAAGGTGGAAAGGGAACGAGCAACCATACACCTACCGCTAGTTCAAACAGCGTAGGTGAAATGCAGCAGGCCATACGTGTTACCAATAGCTCGAAGGTGTACGCATAGGGCAGTAATGTTAGAAACAAATGGCACTTGCATGGCAAACGCCACACAAGAAGATTTTCATGAAGGTGTCAGTTTCGCAGGCATGACCAACAAAACATATACAATTGTATTTGATAGCTTCAGTACTTTTAGGAAATTACAATCAAAAGCTATTAGGTAAAAGTCTATTTCTTGCCATCGAAAGAGGTGACGTTTTTAACAGTACTTTTAGGTAATTACAATTAAAAGCTATTAGGTGAAAGTCTATTTCTTGCCATTAAAGAGGCAGCGTTTTTAAGTTGCAGACAATTGATAGTGACTTATTATGTAAAAGTGTAATAGCATTGATTCAATTCAGATTGCATTTCTTAATTCTTTAATTAACTTAATAATTCCTACGAATGATCAATCAAGTTCAACTGTCAATGAAGCAACCGAAAGTTTCAGGTAAGCTGCTACAACCACGAAAACAGGATGCTGGAAATAATATGCTGTTTTTCCAGCTCGTAAAAAGTGTTCTTGAATGGACACAAAAACGTTGGTAATGAACAGTATTTCCTGAGCAAACTTGTTTTCTTTGGCTGGAAACCAATCTTTTTCAGGTTGTTCAAACCTCTTAGGGAAACGTAGTGTAGCAGAAAAATGGTTCCCATAAACAGTAAGCTTTTCATCTGGCTAAGCGTGAGGCAGGGAGAAATTTTTTCAGGTAGAAAGCAAGGCATTAGACTCCTATAATATGACGTCACATTCTCCTTAAAACAAGCAATCAAAATTTTATCCATGCCACTCAAATAACTTGTCTACAGTTGTCAATTACGCTGATCAAATCTTTTGTTTTCAAACCTTGCATGGAAAATTTCTGGCGATAAAGTATTAGCAAACTTGTAGAAAAGGAGAAAGTAAATCGAGCCAGAAACAGCGAGTTAATGGTGACAGCGGGCAATACCTGGCTTTATTTGCTTTGCTGTGGCGTTCCTCCGCGGTTAGAAATTTAGCGTAGAGTGTGTTTGCAGACCGGGTGCGTTCTCCATGAAGTATAACGGCAGAGTTAATCATTAAAACAATTGCCAACCAGAACGGTGTCATTTTGTGCTCTCTGAAATCTCGTTGTTGAGGATGTGCCTACTCCATAATGGTTAACTTTGACTGCTTGCCAGTTACGCTCTGAATAATCTTTTTGTTGAAAGAAGTGAAATACTGACCTGATGAACGTATAAATACCATCACATATATTAACCCTCTAGTTTTATGATTAGCAACCATTGCGTTTTCATCATATCGTCAATCAACTGCCGTTCTGCACGCAAATCCACTTCCCACCACTGATGAATGATTTTACCAATGTAGTGACTTATGGCGTAAGTAATTCATTTGAATTTTCAGGATCTGTAATTTCAAGGAAATTGTGGGACTCCAACGACTCTTATTTTTCTGACGAAACCATTGCAATCAAAGAAAGTAGCGTCATGCTTACGCAAACTGCACCTGCAAATCAGAAATCAACTGACGATTCAACCAATCAGGAACCCCTGTGTAACAACCCTCTTAAGGAGGCTGCTTTGAAGGAACTGTGCAAAGTCACTGGATACACGCTGAAGCAGGTAAAGATACTACTATCATTCATTCCGAGACTGAATCCGATCTAAGACGAGGAAATGCATTAGGTTTTATCCATTTTATCAGTGAAAACTCATCAAACTTTTGATAATGTCATTTATATTTTTAGGAAGGGTGTTTTGCTAACTCTGCCTAGGCACTCAATTTCCAATAGCAAAGCGTCACGTTCCAGCAAGATCCATTGCGCAACAACCTACTCAAAAACGGTTTACTGGTTCACAAAACGCAAGCCAAATTCTTGAAATTGCACTCAAGAAAGTTTGTAGACTATAGTAGTATCGACACGCTTAAGTAGCCGCAGCAGCAGAGTTTTCCGGGATTTATATTCGAAAATAGCTGTCTATTAGAAATGGAGGAACGACTAGAAGTGTCTTTCAACATCAAGAAAGAACTAAAATCTTTTTTTCCGGAATGGATTGATAAGCACTTTATTCGTTTTGCAGAATTACAACTTTTTGCTGAAGCACTCTTACTACTTCTAAAAATAGATCATACTTAAGCGCTATTCCATGTAAAACTGTTTTCAGACGTGCTTTAATTTACGATTTGAGGGCAAATAGAGATGAATGTGTGCGGATGTTAAAACCAGCTGAAATATCTATACCAGAGTTGGAAATATTTTCTCTAAATAGAATTTAAAAAACTGATTAAAAAGATTTCGGTGAAATATATGCTTGTAAGAAACTTAGCGGTGAGCAGATTTTCAATCTAGCTATCAATTCGATTCTAATGTTGTACCTTCACATAAGAACGTTTTTTTTCTGTTGGCAATATTCTATCTGTACCTGCACGGAGGATTTCATTGTGGCTAAATTGCGGCTTTGCTTCGATTGCTTTTTTTCTTGCTGAGTCATTCTCCAGATTGTGGTTTTATTGTGGTTTTTCGCTGCCCTACTTCTTTCTTTCGGGTTGGTCCAGAACCCGAAAGCCACAATGGATTGGGGCCATTGTGCAGGTGTTTGCGAGAATTGTGACCGATGTTAGCCACGTTTCTGTGGACAGTCGCAGTCGAAAATGCGGAAATTAGAAACGCGTCGTGGACGCAGTTTTTGAGTGCTTGTACAGCTGACACTTGATTATATGGCCATTTTATTAGCATGTGTCAAGTTTTGACTAAAACAAAGAGTATTGGTCCTGGATGACTTCCGGTGTATCTCTAGCATGTGTTTTGTTACAGAAATCTTGTTGTTGTTGTCGTTTTGCTGTTTAGTGCGTTCGGAGTTTGCAAGAATTATGAGCAAGGTATTTTACGCTGTAGATAAAGAAATAAAAACTCGGCTAAACAAAAATGGAAAACGGAGTGCTTGCTAAATCATGAACTGCAAAGTTGTATGAAAAAAAGGTTGATTTCATTATAAAAGTGAAAAACACCTATTGGTTTACGTGCAATGCCACACTACGTGCGTTGCGAAAACTTATTGTGAGAAATTAGCGAAAGGCATTGGCAGGAATAAAGCGAACTTGTGACTGACCTCGTTGTTGTTTTGTTTTTACCCACGTTAAGGAAAACGGTCAGAGAAAATACGGAGGTCCTCCGCCTGAATGGGATGATCCTGTTCCTGGGAAAGGCTGCGAAATATTTGTAGGAAAGTTGCCCAGAGACTTGTATGAGGACGAACTAGTGCCTGTTTTGGAAAAATGTGGTCGGTAAGAGCCGATTTTCAGTGTCAACTACTTTTTGTTTAATTAAGCAGAGATTTTCAAGTAAAATCTACAGGTTTTTTTCTTGTGGGGGGACCGTGGACTTGAAATTTGTCCCATGCCCATGGTAAGTAATTTAAACGTCGTATAGCAGGAACATTCTTAGGTTGATTAGCATATTTCACAGCACAACAAGTATTAAACGCAAGATCTCAGTGCCATGGTGTAGTGATGCGAGGCCCTGAGGTAGTTGGTTCTTTTTTAGATGGCAAAAAATAAAAGATAACCCAATTTTCACTGGCCCCTAAATGGCAGCTTGGGCACCCTTGCTACGGCCCTGTCCTTGTTAGACATTGCACATACTGTAATATACAGCACTGTACTTCGTATTATTAGTTTTGTGGAATCCCATGGGTTGGGATAGTCACAAGTTGCCATGAAATGGGATATGACCAGAGGCGTAATGAGGGGGGTAAGGGGGCACAATGCCCCGGGCGATGAATCATTATGGGGGCGCTGAATCACTACGGGGCGCGCCGAAAAGTCCTAACAATGTCCACAATACTTTCTTCAACAGCAGATTTGCTTCCGAAAGACCTCAGGTTCGAACACGGGGGCGCCGAACTTGTTTCTTGCCCCGGGNNCCATCTAACTTCGTTACACCCCTGGATGGGACAGAAAAAAGTTTCCCTGGATTTGCATCCACTACTTTGGCAAACAACAGCCTGAACCATGGCTACGTAACTCCAGTGGATAGACTCTTGCGTTCATTCATTTTTCTTTTATGGTCTTCTGAAAAGTCATCACTTTGTGACTTTACAAAATGCGACTTAAAACAAACCTCAACCTCGGGGAAAGGTGTGCTTTCAAACTAAATCGCATAAAAATGGGTACGATTTAAGAAATATGATAGTCCTTTAGCATAGGCATTTCTATGTTTAAAAGTAAAACACTGAATGCGATGTAAAACATTTGCGACAACATTTAGCTCCTATTCTTGCTCTTAAAAATTTAATGCTTCTTTCCTTTTTTGCTAAATCCGTTCCATGAAGGTCAGTATTGGACAATTAATTTGCCGTAGAGTGCTTTAATCTATTTCATTAGATTTTCCCAGCCATTACATTATTATCGCAAGCGTTACTCTGTAGTCATTTCGAACAGTAAAGCTGTTCATCAAAAGTCTCATTTTGTTCATTCAGTAAAATGAATCATCGAATGCCTGAAGTTAGAATAACTAAACGCTATTTACAAAGAAAGTTTCATCTGACTTATTGGGTGACTACAATTTTTCTAATTCAAGCCAGCACGGTTTGGATTTTTGTTTGACAAACTTTCAGATAATTGTCTTGACAATTTGAGTTTATCCTTGATTACAACAGCGTAGAACTTTGACGCCGGCTGTAAAAATATTTTCCTATCAAGTCGTCTGATATCCAACGAACTTTTATCTATACGGTATATAAAGTGAAGATCAAAAGTCACGTCACAGTTTTTTGAAAAGAAGATTTTTCACTTCCTATGTTTCAGGCAAAATTTGTTTTCCGAAATTGGCCTCGTCGTTGACTGGACAGAATTTTTTTCTGTTGCTTGTGGCTGGTCTGGTGATCCAGCTCAAATAAGACATCGACAGGGACACGAACAAAAGCCGTGACTGTACCTTTGGTCATGCCGGAACGTATGGCCTCCTCAACTCGCTTTTCAACCACAGTCAGGTCATCACTTGTGGTCAGCGGACGCCCATCTTCGCTTGCTGTACACCATGACCCACCATGACCATTTTTGTAATGAATGTTGCAGTGGTGCCAGGCTATTATCAGCACCGTGCATGGCGCTCTCCTTTGCAATTATTCGTCAATACCGAAAACGAGGAAGAAAAGGCGGCATGTACCATTGCCCAAGTCTTCGACATCACCCGACCGAATTCAGTCCAACAGCTTGAGAAGCGTGTATAGTCTATCAAATTTACCAGTCAGCTCTTATCTGTCTTTGAAGAAGAAAAACAAAAGTTTCAAACTGTCTTACGGCAGTTTATTTCTCAGAGTTGAGATACAATTGGAATTCACGCTGCGAACAGAAATATGCCATCAAACTTTGTTAATTACGGAAGTATAAAACGTCGTTGTAGGTGTCTATTCAGTAGATCTGGCTCACTGCACTCAGCATGTCCTTCAACCAAACATCCCTATATATATTTTTGTTTGTGAGCTAAAGGTAGCCAGGTTTGAATGCAAGACTTTCTGGTTAGAAACACTGTCCGTAAGCTTACGACATTGAACAGAATCAAACCAAATGTCTGCGACGTAGTCAGAAACTGTTGCACATCGATTCATTACAAATGCTTTCTCAAACCTTTGTGGTTCAAAATATATATCGCAAATTGAGTGCAACGAGGTCTCGTCACGTTTGCTTGTGTTCTAAGCCATAAAGTAACTACTTATAAAAAACATTACCAGTCGGTCTCGAAAATAAAGGTAAAAACTGTGTTTTAAACGAATTTACAGTAGGTCAACCGAATGTAACGTCATCGCAAACAGAATCTGAAAAATGCAGTGTTGTGACTGATCCTGAGTGGTTAAGCAGCGCTTAGGCCAATCTGGATCAATTTTCCAATTTACTAATTGGTTCCCACCTAAATTCGGTAAATAAATCTCTCATCCTAAGCTTAGAAGAGGATTTACCTCATAAGCGTTGTTGACATAAGAGGCCCTGCCTGTTGACTTAACATCTTACGAGTATGGTGCAAGGAGCAAACAAATCATAAGCGTCTCTAAATTTTTCGTGACCGTCTTCAGATGAGCGCCCAACCACCTGCAGTAAAAAGGCGTTAATCATGTTTCTTCCGAGGTTTGAGCTTCCAGGAAATCTTGTGATATGTCAATCATTGACCACCACGAATGCATGCCATGGCACGCCACTCGGAGATAAACCAAGTTTGAAAATGTTTGTTGCTAACATGCATCGCGCGCGGGCCCGCTACAATAAAGTTGGAATGAACTTTGACCTTAAAGGCTAGATAATGGTAGCCTTTCATGGAGCGAACATTTTTCGCACAGTCATCCATTGCAAAGACAATTTCTTTTTTGTCACCATACTTCTGGCATCATTGCACCAAGAGAAGTTTACAAAAACAAGCATTTGAGAAAAGTTGGGCAAAAACTTTTTGTTTCTGTTTCAAGCTAATGGTCTTGCAATGGTTAACCTTTGTCATCTCACTTGAAAAACAACAATTGTCCCACTGGTTTGGATCAAAATCAATATATTTCAATGATCCCAAACCTTTTCTCATATGTGGCGGCACACTCATAGTCTTTTCAAAATTCGGTGGCACACATCAACTAAAAATGTCAGTAAAAGTATATTCAGGTTAAAATTACACTGCGGCGCACCTAGCATTGTCTGGCGGCACACCAGTGCGCTGCAGCAAAACAGTTGAGGAGCACTGATAGTCTTGCCAGTAGTAAGTACCAAATTAAACTTGGCATAAAACTAGAGTTTTGAATAATCTCATTCAAATACTACCACTAAATTTGAGTCGCTGCCAGTTTAAAGGTCTCAATGCATCTTTTTTGTACCTCTTGCAGGATATATGAGCTGCGATTGATGATGGACTTCAACGGAAATAATCGTGGGTTTGCCTTTGTCAAGTATTGCGTCCAAGACGATGCTAAACGTGCTTTGAAAGAATTGAATAACTACGAGATCAGAAAAGGGAGACTTTTGGGCGTTTGCAAAAGTGTCGACAACTGCAGGTGTGTATCGGGGATGAGGGAATTAAAAATGTTCAATTCTTTTGACATGAAATCAGGGGAGTAGTGGGGTGGGAACGCGTTGGAACGGGAAACGCGTTCCCACACCTTTTTTCACTATATAACGTACGTTTCGCACTGCTGGTCAAAATCCTACAGTGAAACAGGTAGTAGCGCAGCCAAGACTTTTGTTCGGGAGGGGCCAGCTAATGACGTCGTCAGCCATTGACGTCGTCAGCCATTGACGTCGTCTTGAGTCCGACTGTTCCTTCCGTTTATTTTCTAGCAGTTGAAAATTGATGTAAAGTATCAGTAAACATCTTACCAAATTTTTTTTTCTGGGGAGGCCATGTCCTTTTTGACCTCATTCTGGCTGCGCCACTGGAAACAGGAAATCTAGTGTGAAAATTCTTGCAAGCGAATGCTCACTTTGTTCGAACTATTTGGTGCAGTCTTCCTTTTTATTTGGTGTGGGAACGGCGTTCCCACACCTTTTTTTAGCACTACACCCCTGCATGAAATCACCAGTTCTAATACAAATAATATTTTTATTTATATTATCATATTTGACGTAGTTTGCCTAAGATAAATGCCAACCAATGCATATGTTTCAGATTATTTGTTGGAGGAATTCCTAAAAATAAACAAAAACCAGAAATTTTAACAGAAATGAAAAAAGTTACGGAGGGAGTTGTTGACGTCATTGTATATCCATCTGCTGCAGACAAATCTAAAAACAGAGGATTTGCGTTTGTGGAATATCAAGATCACCACACGGCAGCGATGGCTAGAAGGTTAGCGTGAATGTCTAGCTCGTGTCTACACACTAGACCTCAGAGAAATCTAGGCTTAATTACTGATGTTTTTTCATCAGATCACTTCAAATTGCAACAGAACTTGTCAATTAGATGATTGTAAGCTCCACGCGCTTGTGATTCATCTTACGCCTATGTTAACAAAAAATTATTACAGAAAATTGATGCACACAAGACCTCAAATCTGGGGACATCCAATAGCAGTAGACTGGGCCGAGCCTGAAGTTGAGGTTGACGAAGATGTAATGGCAACTGTAAAAATCCTGTATGTGAGAAATTTAATGTTGAACACAACCGAAGAACAACTGGAAAAAGTAAGTTAGATTCCACTGCGCGCAAATCAGTAATTGTGTTTGCTTACTTCCCTCAACACCTTGTACTGCAACAACTCGGGTAAAAAAGTTTACGTCATAAGCACAGAGGTTCACTTATGAACTCATGAAGTTTCGTTGCATCACAGAAAAGCAAGTGGTAGGTGCAAAAAAACTCTTTGAAACAGGAATTCGCTGCGATTGTACCTGCTACAGCAATAGAAAGAGTGAAGAAAATTCGGGATTACGGTTTTATACACTTTAACACACGGGAAAACGCAATCAAGTGCATGAAAGCTTTGAACGGCAAAATGCTTGATGGAGCTCCCATGGAAGTAACGCTGGCTAAACCCGTAGATCGGGAAACATACGTCAGGTAAGCGTTGCACTGAACGGTGGTTAATATGAATCTCTGTAATCAAAATCAGTTTTAATTGTCTCTGTTTGCCAAAGTAAAGTCCACATCATTTAGCAAAAGCTTCATACTAAGCATAGAGGAAGCAAAAGGGCATTAAATACCCAAATACTAAAGGCTTATTACGCTTTCTTGCTGTTCTTTACTGCAGGGTCGTTTACATCACGTTGTACTCTGACTGTCTATAAAATGTTTCGAAGCACTTATTTCTTTTCTAACCCACATTTCTCTGTGTTTGTTTTTCCCTTCTCTTTTATCTTTTTCTTTCTCCTAGTATTTTTCCTCTCCCAGAATTTTGTTCATTCTTATTTACGTCTGTATTTGTTTTTGCTTAGTTAGTTTGAGAGAGTTCACCTCAAGTTCTAGTTTGAGGAGTGGGTGAGTGAATTATACAGACAATTAGCACGAGAAATGAAATATTTTCAGATATACCAGGGCAGCAAACCGCGTGAATTTGGAAAATGCGGATAACTTGGCGGCCGCGTATCCTGGTTTGATTGCTACAACTTACGACCCACGTCTTGATCCAGCTGTAACAGCAACTGCTGTTTATTCATACCCAGGTAAAGTTTCGTTTACAGTTCAAACCTATATAACAACAGCAGATATTTCCAAATCATTAAAGAAACAAATTAATACTTTACTTAAACGTACATTTAATCTGGTAAGTTTTTAAAATAGCATTCAACAAAGGCGTTTTCTCCAAGTTTGCGAGTTTTGCACGAAACCTATCTTTGGTAGAAAGAAGTGTTCAAATGCTTTATTTCTTCAGGAGCAAATTCTTGTTCCTCAACTCTTTAATCAATTATTACTTCATTTCAGTGGTTTACATCCGCCTACATTTCTGCAGGAACACCTTTGTACTATGGAGGCCTGCCGTACGCCGCGCTACCGACACTACCTCCTGCAGCAAGATATACTGTTCCACCCTCAATCCGGGGGGGTGTTGCTCATATCCCAAATCTGAATGTGGCGCAGATTGGATCAGCTGGTGTGCCATTGGGCATACCTGGAGCAACCACGGGTGTCGCGGGCGCACAAGCTCGAGGCGCTGCGTTACGGGGCCGCAATCGGGTCCCTGGCGCCAGAGGTGTTGCCGGACGTAACCTCCTGAACATCGGTCGCGGGTATGCTACCGCTTCTCCAGAGATCTCTTTAGTTGGTGGAGATCTGCAGGTGTGCAATGGACAATCAGTAAATTATGAATAATCACTGTTATGATTATTGATACTAATAGCCACTTGTGAAGCACTGCTCTCTAAACAATCGGCGAGCTTAATTCGAACTCTGATAACTAACTTACGCTGGCAGTCTGGCATACGTCGACTTATTCTCTCAATCTACTTTAAAAAGTTCACATAACTTTTCGGTCTGTTTAATAAGCTTCTCCCAGGACATCACAACCATCTGTGGTCTTTTCCGAGGAAAGAAAAAAAATCTCTTCTGTTGGGTGCGTTTTGCCGAAGAAGAAAGTCATGATCGGTGCAATGTGGAACTGAAAAGCCGTAAGCTTATCCACAGATGGAGAGTCGAATTAACTGTTTAATTGCGACAAAGGCAAAATTGTGGAAGTGGCAATAGCGTTCAAGAACATGTTTATCCTAATTATTACAAAAATTGTTGTCCGGTTATACATGGTTAGTTTATTTGTATACACATTTTCAACTGAGTTAGCTTTCCGCCTTCTAAAACTCTGAAGTAAATATGTTAATGCAACTTACACCTCTCTGGTTCAACAATACTTTAAAGGTGCAGTAAACTTCAGTCAATCCGGATTCGATTAATCTGGGTTTTTGCCAAATCAGGGTCGATTTGGTGGATCGATTCACTTCTATCGTTTTTGCTTGTAAAGAACTTCGTATAATCCGGATTATTTAATCCTGATCGATCTTTGCCTATTCCGAATAAAATTTGCTCTTTTTGCATCTCGTAATCCGGATTTTCTCGTCATTTGCTGGGTGTCAGTTCCAGTCCCATCACAGCTAGATTATTTTAGCCCCAAAAGCTTCATGTCCTCCCAAAGAGCAACTTAACACTAAAATTCAATTCTTTTATCGACCCATGTTCTGTCGTATAACATATATTTCAACCTGTTTCTGAAATTGCTTTGGTTAGTAGAAAAAAATGAAACGGAGGGGCAGTGTAAATACATCAATAAAATCGTTTTATATCCACTTATGTCTTTCGAGTTCTATGCCCGAGCCCTTAAGGTGTTCAATTTCCGTGATTTTACCGATATCTTACTGACTAGGTGACGTCAAGCCAACTAGAGACAACTGTCGTCGAATAATCAGGATTGCGCCTAATCCAGATAAAGGTGTCAGTCCAATCGAATCCGGAATAACCGAAGTTTACTATACTTATCACTATTACTTTAATGTTATTTACTGTAAAGTGAATAAAATAAACTTGGGGATGCAGTAAAACCTAACGCTGTGCTTGTTTCTTTTTTGTTTTTGAAAACTGCGTTACTGCCACAATACGTCTCACTAAAACGTTCACTGAAAGTCATAAACAAGTTTGCCATCATCAAAACAATTTTGCTTTAATATTGCACTTAACAGATACAATTTTTCAAATGTAGAGTTGGTCAAAATAATTATAGGTGCTTCTAATTATTCACGTTGTGGCTGTTGTATGAACCAAGTAAATGTAGCAGTGACTGTTTAATTTGTCTTTTCTTCAACAGTTTGATCATCTTTGTGATTAATACCGATTTTGGTCGTGAATTTGTAGATTGCTAATTGCGCAAATAATTTGACTTTAGGCGTAATTGCTTTTGAGGGTTCGTGAAAAGATATTGTTTGCTGTTATTCTTCTATGAGCCCGTCTTCATCTGAAATTAATGCTTCAGACGATTGGTAAAATTGATTTCAGGCTATCCGTTTATATCCTTTTAATAGAAGTATTTGACAGGGCGTTTTTGATTTATTTTTACCTTTGTTTGTCCAATATGTTGAGTGTACCGTTACGTCACCCAGGATAGCTAAACAAGATTTATTAATCTAACGGTGAAGCATCTTCCTTTGATTTTGCAAAACAGTAATTGTGACGCATTTTCTATTTAAACTGGGTCTCACTATTTCATTGAGTAAAAAAGATTATGTAGTAAGCATTGGACAATCCTAAAAAAATTCAGGTCTAAAATTTTTCAGTTTACGTCTTTATATTTATGGGTATCGACTGTTATCAATTGCGTAGTTAAAGAACTGCCATTTCCCATGTAAAAGTAAATTCGCTGCTTTTTGTTCAGTTCTATCACTTCTATAATTTAATCCCATCTTTCATGAGGTAGATTTTGCAAGCAGCTCGTTAGGCTTACATGTTTGGACGTGAAACGTTTGCTGAACAACAGCGTTGTGAAAAAGTAGGCAAATTTTGAATAACACAAAGACAAACACAGTGTGACTTGGAAGTGTTGTAGATGCACAAGGCTTAATTAAGTAATTGATGCTCGAAATACTGTTTCTGAGCAGCTTACAATTGCTTCTTTAATTTTTTAAGGCATTTGACTTTACGAGAGCAGCATAAGCGGAAAGAAATTCACAGTCGTTATTACGTATTGCTTGTACTTTTGGAAACTGGAAGTAAAACCAAATCAACTACACTGTTAACGGTAACATTGATGAAGATTCAAGTATTTCATTTTATGATGTTGCTCTAGGTATCAGACGACATACTACAATCATTGCAAACGACCTCTGTGGCAGGCGCCGCCTCAGGTAATCTTCGCTATTGCACTTCTTGTTTAAATTAACTAAATTTAAAAAAGTTTGAAAAGTTTGAAACATGTTTCATGTGGAAATTCTAGCGCTGATCGAAAATAAAGAAAAATCTCAGAGAAATTGCTACGCATCTGATTTTCAGCAAGTAACATCGGGCACACTGGCGCAGGCAGAGAAATTCGACTTACTGCCCGGTATGGAACTCATCCCTATCAACCCGCACTCGCTCAAACCCAGCAACCTTCAGAAATCTCCAGTGCAGGTACTAATATTACTTTTTGCAAAATTTGAGTCTGCTCTCCAACTTTTTGTTGCAAACTTACTTTGCAAAAATTGAAAAGAAGGCTTGGGTTCCCTAACGTTGACACTTTTTCAGCTGTTGGAGGAATACTGCCTGAAAGCGGACCTGGGGAAACCGGATTACAGGCTGCACTCAGCCGTGGGCCAGAATGGCCGGCAACTCTTCTTATACCGAGTAAGCAGAATGAATGAATTCGTATCCCGTGCAATAAATTTAAGGACTGCTTTTCTTTAAAAAATATTGAATAGTGCAATAATTGCTGAAGACAATTGCACTTTCAGCATTTGCACTGCGCAAGTCCGGAGTAAAAGCAGAATGTTTCGAAACCAGTCAAGCATTCGGTCCAGCAGGCATGTTAGTTGCCGTAATGGGTTTCGAAGAAACACATTTTGTACTTTTAGACAGGGAACTTTTGTGCTAAGTAGATTTCGTAGATAATGATAATCGCGACCCGTGCAATTTTTGGTTCTAACATTTTTGCAAGCAGATTTTATTCCATATCTCACTCAATCTGAAGCCTACAACTTTGTACAGTAATTTTTCACATGTGAAAAGTGCTCTACGCTGGGGAGTTGTATCAAGATCAGTAGGTTCAAATGACTACACCGCTGGGGAAATTTTTCTCTTGAAACAAAAGCGAAACAGGTTTATTTTTAGGGTGTGCATACAAGTATGTTGAAAAGCGCATTTTTATGGGATTAAGTTCTGGTTGCCAAATGGTTTGGAAATTTAAAGATTAAGGGCAGAGAAATTGAAAATGATATTTTGCGACATGATTTCTATATTTTAAAAAATTAGTGTTGATCAAGAGGACGATTGTTTCTGTTCCATCCAACCACAGTACTTTTTCTATTACATCAAAATCATAAAGTTTTATCACATGTCAGTATTTTGCTGTGGTGTTGATCAACAAAGTGGTGCCATTTTTTGCCTGACACTGAGATGAGCCATTACAACATAAACAGCTCACAGCGTCTGATTTAATATTTTGCATGTTGATAAAAAATACAAACTTTGCACACGACACTTATCTGTATTACTTTAAACCAGTTGTGATCACGACGAAGAATTCGTTGCTGAATATCTCAAATCCTTATCAACATAATAGCCAAATGCAGCACGTCCCACGGGAAGCTCAACTTTTTAAGCATAACGTTAAGAATCAGGAACACCAACTAAAATACTGTTACAGTGCAACGGGGATTTGCGCTTTTATATTTGATTGAGCTTGGTAGATGACTTTGTTTTTCATGTTTTAGGTGGCGCTGCCGGCATCGGGCAATCCCCCAGCATCCCCGGAAACCTCGCAGCAGCAGGAGCAGTACAACCAACAGCACAACCAACAATCACAGGTCAATATCAATCTCTACACCCCTACCAGATTGTCTACATCCCTTGAAGTCGCCAAAGACATTGCAGCATCGTACGTGTTAGAAGCGCTAACCGCTGAAAATGCGTCAGGCAACTCAAACGTTGACGGTGACAATGAAACGGAGTACGTCAGCAGCGACGTTACTTCGAGTGTAGCAGCGATGAGCATTGCCAACTCCACCATCAATGGTTATACTCCATTATACAACGGAGGAATGAGCCAAGACCACTATTCCGGCCTACACGTTTACAGTGGAGTGGGCTATGTCTCAGCAGCCAACGAAGCCTACGCGCAATATTAGGTGATCACCAAGTTTGCTCAGCACGAAATCTTTTTCGCTACTTCGTTTTCAAACCACGCAATGGCGTAAGGTTAAGAAACAAACACAATGAAATCAAGCTGTCGTGCTGTCGACACAAAATCAAAAAAAGTTTAATGTGTTTAACTCACTGTTGAAGTTCGCACTTGTAAATAGTATCGTTTTTGCGATGCATGCGTCGGACGAGACAGAACGCTATATTTGCTTCTACTTACTGTGTGCCCAAAGATAGCAAGCTTGCGACTGTTTCGCTCCGAAATACTTGTTTCTGTCTTTATGATCAGTGTTGCTGAACCGTTTGTTCTTTATAACAGAAAGCCGTCCCATGTGGAAGCAGATTTTTACTATTTATATGTCCTGTTATAAAAAAAAGAAGGAAAATCACCTGATCCGGGAAAAATAACATCAATTCATTTAATTTTATCTATAGTAAAATCAAAGACAAAACGATGTTGAGAATCGAACAAATCTAGAAATAGGGTACAGTCCAGATATATTGCCTACACTGCGCAACGTTTACCGTATCTTTGTTTTATATTGAAACTTTCACATTTGCTTTTTGGTTTGTTATGATAAACATATTTCAGTTTCGAATCCTCAGAATTTAAATGGGCTTACAATTATTCTTAATGATGGCTGGAGCAGCCTAATATGTGAGGTGCAAATCTGTGGTAAGTTTTCCAAATGTCATTGAATGTGTTGGTGTTTTATCAATCACTTGATTATATCGATTGCTGTAATCATTTGTAAATTAAGTAATTGCTTATATACATAAACAAAACACACTGCTCGCAGTCTCTTTAAGCAGAAATCAAAGAAAAGCCTTTGGTTTTCTTTTGTTTTACTGTCTGAGTAGTTGTAGCACGAAGCTTTATTTGGAATAGGAAAATTACCGAGTCAACGAACAGGCTTCCTCGAAATTCGTTGTAGTGGGCAGCACAGCTGGACAAACAGCGGAGTTCGGATTCAGTGGAATAGACACCACCATGCTTAGGCGCAGACAGAGTTGTAAAAACGTGTATTTGTGGGCAGGCGAAGCGGAGCTCCTTTTGACAATCAATATGTTTTATTCAGAATTTTGCCGAATCTAGGCGGGTTAAACTTTGACAATTGTCGAAGTCGGTTGAGCAAACATCAGTGGTGTGGATGCATGGGCGCAATTTTGTTGTAAAATGTTGGGGGGAAAGCTTGGTATGAAACCAATATAGCAGGTTTTTTTAAGGAAAATGTTAGGTAGGCTACCCGGTGTGGACCTTTCCATTATTATCATATTTGGATGTAAACAAGCACAGCAATATAGTAGAACTCATCAATTGGTTTTATCAGAGCTGTCAGTTGGAGTGCACAAAATGCTGAATCACATTGGTCGCACATGCATATCACTCCTAAAGTACTGTAGAACATTTTAGTTTTCATGCATTTTATAAGTGTGGGTTACAGTGCGATTTGATGTCTTGTTCAAGTCGCTTAACGTGACAAAGACGATAATATTTTTCTTGCACATTTCCGTTTATTGACAAAGCTGCAAATCTTTTTAATGTTACTGGGCATCATGCATGCAGCCCACCCCTACCAAAGTCTCCAGTGATATCCACTTTCCAGCAGCAAAATCCTTTGGCCTTAATTTAGCGTAGCCTACTTCACAAAATGATTTAAATCTATTTTACTGTTGGTGGGTGGAGGACGTATCCTTTCAATCTCCCCTTGTTGGCCCCTGCCTACATATCCCCACAGAGCTGTAAAAGGGCCTCATTTTGAAGCCTGGACCGACCCGAGACCGAAATCACAAGCCCGAACCCGGCTCGAGCCCGCCATTTATTTTTGAAGCCCGATTTAGGCTTGCAAGCCAAAGTTTCCGAGCGAGTTAAGATATGCACAACTACGGAGTAACAAAAACGCTGTGTGCAGGTGCAGTTGCAGGTACACGGTTTATCACACCGAAAATAGCAACCAGCTTGACCAACACATTGCCATCATCTGGCACAAACGTAGCATGTTAGTCAACGATAATGCTGCGGAATGTAATGTTTCTCAAGAAAAAAGAAACAATCACGAAACTATCTACGATGGCGCTACAGTCATAAAAGACACTTTCTAGGATAGCTCTATAGATATGAAAAGCCGGCTTGTAGGCTTCTCAAAACAAGCCAAGAATCGCGTGAGTGATTGATCTTTTCGACGCAACGCCATCGTGTGCAAATTTACTAACTGCTGTCGCCTTCTCAGAAACAGTGTGAGACAAACCCGAGCAGAGAAGAAAAGAACGCAACTGTGTTTGCAAACAGAATTAGCTGAAGAAAAATCACAATCACTTCATTCACATACGTTACAGCAGTGAGCACAACAAATCTACGTCACGAAAGAAAAAAGTTGTTACTCTTAATGTTACAAAGAAGTTTTTTATGCAGGCCCGAAATATTTTGACAAACTTTAACCCGAGTCCGGCCCGACACGAAAAGCCCGGACAGGTCAAAAGTTTCTGTCAGCAAA